>OBXV01000574.1_pt1 | contig 15875 bp, 10 predicted proteins | sample 1495451 | NCBI WGS metagenome assembly OBXV01 (sample SAMEA2580178, study PRJEB22360) | human gut metagenome | biome: human gut; feature: human-associated habitat; material: faeces | place: Denmark | collected 2008/2010
AGAATGAAAAACAAAAAATTCATTGTATATGAGATTATAACAAAAGTTTTCCTACTAGAAGAGTTGACAGCAAAGCGAGCCAGTACAAGTATTCCGTATTTTGTAGATAGTATTTTAGTCAAGGATGATATTTACAAAGAGTTTCATGGAGAAAACAAATTAAAAGGTTATACAACAGATTTACTTTATCCAATGGAAAAAGATGGATTATATAAAAAACATAAAGTATATGCCTTCCGAATTCGAACATTGGATCAAAAGTTAGCAGAGTATCTATTAGAGAATCTTTCCAATCATTCTACAAAAGAAATGAAAGGGCTAGTAGTCGAGATTCGTATGATTCGAAAAGGACTCTTTGAAAAGTTGTATACCATAACACCAGTTATTGTAAAAACACAAGAGCATCGCTATTGGAAAGAGTGTTTGTCACTTGAAGAATATGAAGAGCAATTAAAGAAAAATTTATGGAAGAAATATCGTAACTTCACCGGGAAGGAACCTGACGAAAGTTTACCGATTTGGGATAGTCTTGTGTTTAAAAATCAAGGAGTGATTCCATTTCCGTATAAAAATATTACATTACCAGGGGATAAGCTAGAACTTTTTATTTCTAATAATGAGCAAGCACAAGAAGTTGCTTATATGATGTTGGCAACAGGATTGGGGGATCTTAACAGTCGTGGTGCATCCTTTATGGGATATCGCTATCTTTAGAGTGGGATACATGAATTTGTGTGAAAAGATAAGAGAAAATGTTTCCATTTTCATTTATACGAAGCGTATTTCGTATTGTTTTGAGTGAAAATTATTAAAAAAAGAGGGAGGTATTAAGATTAGAGAATGTTACAAGAATGTATTAATGTATTTAAGAGCCAGTTACAGCAACCAAATGGAGAGACATTAATCCTTGATCAGTATGTGCCAAAAGATGGAAGTTATTATTTGATTACAAGAAAAGCAGATCATACGTTTGAACTGGATGAACCTTTAGAGATTTGTTATGATAAAAAGAAGAAAGAAATCATAGGGGCAATGGATGAGCGGTACGAGTTTATTAAATTTCTAGATTATAATAGCAAGTTGCTAGAAATGAATAAACCAATTGATCCAAAAAAACAAATTCATTCCAATAATTATTTAACCTTCTTTGTAAAGAAAGATGCTTTAAAGGATGGAAAGGTTACAAAAGAGATTATAGAAGGTTATTATAAGATATTAGAAGATCCAACATTAAAGTATAAAAAAGGAAATGTAAGAAAAATCTTTGATAAAACAGTAGAATTAATTGGAGAGTTGGATCGAGAATTTTTATTAGAAATAAAAGAGTGGATTTTAAACTTTGATTTTTCACAACTTGTATATGCAGATAAGAAAGATTATTTAAAGATATTTTTTATATTAGAAGATAAAAATGCTACGAAACAATTATATGAGAAAGAAGGAAAACGGTATTTACTTCCTAATATTTTTAATAGTAATGACTTTAATGTGGAAGTAGATGGAGAGATATGGGGACTTCCAAATGATAACTTAAACATGAATGGTAAGAAACCTTTTTTAGGACATTTGAGTCGAAATGAAAAAGTACCATGTCTGATTTCACAAGAAGATGCTTTGCTTCGTTCTCAGTTTTTTGATTATTTAATGGGACTAGCTTCTATTGAAAAATGTAATGTCTATGTAGATTTTGAGAGAAATAAAATAGATGGTTATCGAAGTGGAGAAAAACCAGAATCGATTGAAAATGGATGTTTTCTACGGATTCAAAAAGGAAAAGAAGTGGAAATTCACCGAGTAGAACAGGTTGTAAATTTCAATAAAAACTTAAAAAAAACATTTCTTTATAGCAATTATTTTGGATTAAAAAAAGAAGATATATTGGCACCAGAATCAGTAGAAACTATTGGTGATATAGAAGCTAAAATTAATATGATCTTTTTCAATGGAAAATTAACAAGCAATTATTTTACCGATGCGAAAGATATTACTTTATATGATTCTGTATTAAAACAGAGTATTTTAACAGCAAGAGATAGAATTTTTACTTATTTTCATACTAATCAAGAAGTAAAGCTAATGGGTATGATGGAATCCGTTATGTGGGAGTTGCTCCATAATGTTTTAACATCAGAAGAAAATGACTTTGCAAAGAAAAAGAAGTTAAGGGAACAGCTTAATTTGCGTTGGGCCTTACTGGATTATTGGAAAGATGAGAAGGAGGAAATTGGTATGCAAACAGTGAGACAAAGTGTTCGGGAAAAAATTAATACAAAAGAAGATTGGGAGTTTACATCAAAAGAAGAATATTATTATGCAGCAGGACAAATTATTTCTTATTTGTTTTCTTTGAGCAAAGCAAAGTCAGTTCCAGCATCAGAGATCAATCCATTTTTAAATGTAAGAAGTAAAGAACAATTTTTGGAACGATTATTGCGTATTTATCAAAAATATAATTATAGTTTTGAACTTAAAAATCGTTTTCAAAGAACATTTGCAAAATTGCAACAGGTGAGAGAAGAATGGGAATTGGATAGAATTTGGCTTGTAGCAGGTTTTGCCGATGATAATTTATTTTACGAGAAATCAAAGATAGAAAAAAACAAAGATAGTGTAGAAAAAGTGGAGGAGGAATAATATTATGATGAATAAGAGAGTGTATGGAGTTTTAGGGATTTCTTCTATTATGGCAAACTGGAATGCAGATTTTACAGGTTATCCAAAGAGTACAAGTGAAGGGAAAATTTTTGGAAGTGATAAAGCATTTAAGTATCCAATGAAGAAAATGTGGGAGCAACAGGGAGAAAAAGTATTATATATTAAATCGTTACATTTTGAAAATAAGACAGGAAGTTTAGTTCCTAGAAGTTTAAAAGAACGTTATGAATTTATTTTTGATGTAAAAGATTTAAAAGATTGTAAAGAGCCAAAAGAAGTTATTGAGAATTTATTTCAAGCCATTGATGTAAAAAATTTCGGAGCAACTTTTGCAGAAGAAAAAAATAATATTTCAATTACAGGAGCTGTTCAGTTTGGACAGGGGATGAATTATTATGAAGAATCCGAGGCTCAAGAACAACAAATTTTATCTCCATTTCGTGATTCAAAAGTGGAAGATGCGAAAAACTCCACCCTTGGAACAAAAATTGTAAGTGATGAGGCTCATTATTTTTATCCATTTTCTGTGAATCCTCTCGCCTATAAAGAATACGTAGAATTAGGGGTAACAGAAGGGTATACAGAAGAAGATTATGAAATTTTTAAGAAGACCTCTTTAGTTGCAGCTACTTCTTATGCGACAAATGCAAAAGAAGGATGTGAAAATGAATTTGGTCTTTTTGTAGAAACAGCATCTGATTGTTATTTACCAAATCTAACAAGTATGATTCGATTTAAAAAAGGAGAAGATAAAAATAAAATTTCAGTGCTCTGTGGAAGTTTATTAAATGAAATGAAAGAGCAGATAGAAAAAGTGGAAATTTATTATAATCCATCTACAACAGAGATTGAAACCGATATTGAGGGAGTGAAATATTATCATATCTTTACACAGAAAGAGGTGTAAAATATGAAGATTGTAAAATTCACATTAAAAGGAGAACACGCATTTTTTAAAAAGCCAGATGTGAATTCTTATGTTTATTTTACATATAATCAGATTCATAAGGTCGCTTTGCTAGGAATGTTTGGAGCAATTTTGGGATATAAAGGTTATGAATCCCAAAAGGGAAAACCATATCCGGAATTTTATGAGAAATTAAAGGGCTTAAAGTTGGCAATTATTCCCAAAAATAAATATGGTATTTTTCCAAAGAAGATCCAAGTTTTTAATAATTCCGTAGGTTATGCTTCTTTTGAGCAGGGAGGAAATCTCATTGTAAAGGAACAGTGGATTGAAGCTCCTGAATGGGACATTTATTTTGCAGTTATTGATGAAGTGAGCGAGCAATTAGCTGATTTTATTTTAAATCAAAAGTGTATTTATATTCCTTATCTTGGAAAAAACGATCACCCAGCAGATATTTTAAATCCCATTAGCCTTGAAGGGGTGCAAACAAGAGAAGAGGGCATAACCATTCACAGCCTTATGCCAAAAGATAATGTAGAATTAGAGTCAGATTTTGAAGAAGAGGAAATGGAAGAATTACTATTTCGTTATGAAGAAGAATTACCCACTGGTTTAAAAGAAAATGTAAATACGTATGAACTGAAAAAGTTAATCTATACAAACCAACCGATTAAAGAAAGTAGAGTTCCGATTTATGAGGTGGAAAGTAAAAATATAATATTGATATAAAAAGACGGCTCTTATGCTGCTATTTTAGGTAGTTTAGAGGATGTTGTAATTTAATTTGCAAGATTAGACAATAAGCCATCCAAGAGAATAGATACTCTTGTGTGGCTTATTTTTATTTTATAGGAAATTCCTCGCAAAGCGAGCCATCCTATAGGATAAAAAAGTGCTATGCGCAAACGATGCGTAGCTTGCAAATAAGAAGTTTTTACTACGTAAACTGCTCGTACGCGGCAAAGTGTGCATTGTTAGAAGCAACCTAAAGCCGCGAAGAGTGTGCAAAGCACACTTTGTTATATCAACTAGAAAATTATTTTGCAAATACCTTGCAATCCTTAAAATCCTATAAGCCACATTCCTATCCTCCCATCTATAAGAACTCCAAAAATGATAGTAATTCATATCGAATTTGACTGGTATTCATAACCAAAAAACAATGGTAGTATGAAAGAAACCTAAGACTTAAAAATAAGGAATGGAACAAGAAGGGAGATAGCAAAAATGATTTATGATGAAAGAATAGAAAAAGTATTATATGGCGGGGATTATAACCCAGAGCAGTGGAGCGAAGATGTTTGGGAAGAAGATATGCGACTCTTTGCTCTAGCGGGAATTGATATTGTTACATTGAATGTATTTTCTTGGGCCAGTTTACAGCCAGATGAGCATACTTATTGTTTTGAAAAATTAGATAAGATTATGAACTTAGTAGAAAAAAATGGATTAAAAGTGTGCATGGCTACGTCTACAGCAGCACATCCCGCTTGGATGGCGAAAAAATACCCAGATATTTTACGGACGGAATTTAATGGTATGAAACGTAAATTTGGAAGCCGTCATAACTCTTGTCAAAACAGCCCAACGTATCAAAAGTATTCGGTTCGCTTGGCGAAAAAATTAGCAGAGCGTTATAAAGATAGAGAATGTATTGTTGCATGGCATGTTTCCAATGAATATGGTGGAGAATGTTACTGTGAAAACTGTGAGAAGGCATTCCGTGTTTGGTTAAAGGATAAATATAAGACGATTGAAGAATTAAACCGCGCTTGGAATACGGCTTTTTGGGGACATACGTTTTATGAATGGGATGAAATTGTGCTTCCAAATTTATTAAGTGAACATTTTGCAGAAAATAGAACAACGTTTCAAGGAATCTCTCTTGATTATCGAAGATTTAATTCTGAGGGAATGCTTCACTGTTTTAAAGCCGAGTATGAGGCAATTAAATCGGTGATTCCTAATGCTAAAATTACAACAAATCTTATGGGATTTTATAAGCCATTGGATTATCAGATGTGGGCAAACGAGATGGATTTTATTTCATGGGATAACTATCCAGCCAATGAAGATCCTTATGCGAGAATTGCCATGAACCATGATCTGATGCGTGGAATCAAAGGCGGTCAGCCATTTGTATTGATGGAACAGACACCAAGCGTTACCAACTGGCTTGCCTATAATGCGTTAAAAAGACCAAACGTTATGCGACTTTGGAGTTATCAAGCGATGGCACATGGGGCGGATGCGATTATGTTTTTCCAGATGAGAAGAAGTATTGGTGCTTGTGAAAAATACCATGGTGCGGTTATCGATCATGTTGGAAATGAAAATACGAGAGTCTTTCGTGAAATTGCAAGGATAGGAGAAGAATTAAAGAAATTGGGTTCTAAAACTCTTGGCTCTACCATGGATTCCAAGGTAGCAGTTGTTGTGGATTGGGATAACTGGTGGGCACTAGAGTATTCTGCTGGTCCAAGCTGTGATTTAAAATATTTAGATGAAATTTTTGGCTATTATCGGGCGTTGGAAGAGCAAAATTACTCCGTAGATCTCGTTGGGGTGAATGATGATTTATCCAAATATGAAGTTGTCATTGCACCAATTCTCTATATGACAAAGGGAAGTTATCATGAAACCGTTCGAGAGTATGTAAAAAATGGTGGAACTTTTATTACAACGTTCTTTAGTGGAATTGTGGATGAACATGATCTTGTTATTACAGGAGGATATCCAGGGCATTTAAGAGATATTTTAGGCATCTGGGTAGAGGAAATCGATGCTCTTCCAGCAGGAACTACAAATGCATTTACATATGAAGGCAAAGAATATGAAGCGAAATTATTATGTGATATTATGCATTTAGAAGGTGCTAAAGCATTGGCAACGTACGAAAAAGATTTTTATGCCAACACCCCTGTTTTAACGGTCAATGAATATGGAAAAGGAAAGGCATATTATGTAGGAACGAGATCCAGTGAAGACTTTTATCAAATGTTTTTAAAAGAGCGTTTAGAGGAAAAAGGAATCAAACCAGTGTTGGAAGTGGAAGGCGTTGGTATCGAAGCTACAAAACGTGTGAAAGGAGATAAGAGCTACTTATTCGTTTTAAATCATAACGATGCAGAAGGAACCTTTGTCATGCCAAAGACAAGGGTAGATCTTTTAACAGGAAGAACTTATAACGAGGGAGAAGTTGTTACGATTCCTTCGAAAGAAGTTATGATATTAGAAGGTTGATAGGAAGCCGTAAAGATTTTATGCAATAAGTTCCATTTTTTCTAAGAAGAGCTAAGGCATAGAAGTCCAATAGAAGAGATAGAAAAAGGAGAGAAAACGATGAAGTTAGAAAAAGGAAGCAAACTTTTAATGATAGGGGATTCGGTGACGGATTGTGATCGTTTGTATGATGCCATTCCAGCAGGATGGGGTTCCTTTGGAAATGGATATGTGAATTTAGTCAATGCGTGTTTAACAGGGCTTGCACCAGAATATCAGATTGCTGTTTATAATAAAGGGATTAGTGGGAATACGGTAGTTGATTTACAACGAAGATGGCAACAAGACGTCCTTGATTTAAAACCCGATTATGTATCCATTATGATAGGAATTAATGATGTATGGCGCCATTTTGATGCGGTTATGCAACCGATGGAAAAAGTGGATGAAGAAATGTTTCGCAATACTTATGAAGAGTTGATCCAAAAAACAAAACCAGTTGTAAAGCAGATGTATTTGATTGGTGCTTTTATGATGATTGAAACGAAGGATTATCCGATGAGAAAAATGGTAGAGCGCTATGCTCATATAACAAAGGAGTTAGCCCAAAAATATGAGATTCCTTATATCGATGTTCAAGAGAGAATGGATGAATTTATGGAAAGTCTTCCTGCTTATACATTAAGCAGTGATCACGTTCATCCAAATGTGCAAGGTCATATGATCGTGGCAAAAGCTTTTCTTGATGAGATTGGATTTGAGTGGAGGTAATTTTTGTGGACTTATTATTTAAAAATCCAGCAAGAGAATTTACGGAGACATTGCCGATTGGAAACGGGCGATTAGGTGCTATGATCTATGGAGAGATTATGAGAGAGCAAATCGTCTTAAATGAAAGTTCCATGTGGTCTGGTAGTGAGGAAGAAACGGAGCGAGAAGATGCCAAAGAAGCATTGCCTAAAATTCGAGAGCTCTTGTCACAGGGAAAAAATTATGAAGCGGAGCAAGTATTCTCAAAGCATTTTACTTGTCTTGGAAAAGGAAGTAATTATGCCCATGGTTCGACCGTACCTTTTGGGTGTTATCAAGTGTTAGGAAGGCTTCATTTGTCTTATTTTCAAGCGCTTTCTTTTGGGCGGGAGAGTTGTGACTGTGTTAAAGACTATAAAAGAAGGTTAAATATTGAAACAGGAGAGGCTACGGTTTCTTTTGAGACATTTGGAATTAAGTTTCAACGTTCTTATTTTGTATCAAAGGAGCAGGAGGCAATTTACATTCATTTGACTGCTTCCGAAAAAGGCAAGGTGCATGTTGGCGTTGGAATTGATCGAGATGAATGTTTTCAAACGGAACGTTTGAACGATCACACGCTTTTATTATCTGGACAATTAGAAGACGGGTATGGAACAAAAAAAGGGATCAAATACGCTTGTGCAGTTGGTGCAAAAACAAATGGTGGAGAAGTTTATACAAAGGGGCAACGGATTTTTATTAAAGATGCGGATGAGGCATGGATTGTTATTACCGCTCGTACGAATATGAGTGGTTTTATGGAGCGAGAAGCAATCGACCAACGAACAAAGGCAATCGAAGAGAATCAAAAGGCGTTGTTTGCTCCATGGCAAGAAGTAAAAAGACAACATGAAGAAGATATGAAACGTTGCTACCATGGGATGAGTCTATCCTTTGGAACGAGAGAAGAGTTAAAAGAAATGCCAACAGAGGAGCGAATCAAACGATTTTTACAAGGAGAGCCAGATGAGGAGTTAATCGCTTTTTATGTGATGTATGGAAGATATTTGCTTTATAGTTGTTCGAGAGAAGGCGATCTTCCTGCAAATCTACAAGGAATTTGGGCGGATGAAATTCAAACGCCTTGGAATGGGGATTGGCATTTAAATGCCCAACAGATGATCTATTGGTTGGCGGAAAAAGGAAATTTATCTCCTTCTCATCTTCCTTATTTAAAATTAACGGAACAGCTGGCGAAGGCAGGCAAAAAGACGGCAAAAGCCTATTATAATGCGAGAGGGTGGCTTGCCCATACTTGTACGAATCCGTGGGGATTTACGTCTCCATGTGAAGACGCTTCTTGGGGGTCTACCACAGGAAGTCCTGCATGGCAATGTCATCACCTATGGGAACATTATTTGTACACGAAGGATAGAGAATATTTGGCATGGGCATATCCGATTATGAAAGAAGCAATGTGCTTTTATATGGATATGTTAATAAAAGAAAAAGAACATGGGTGGCTTGTGACTTCTCCTTCTTCCTCGCCAGAAAATTCCTTTCTTGATGAAGAAGGGCGAGTTTGTTCTCTCTGTGAAGGGCCAGCTTATGATCGGGAGTTGATAGCAAGTCTTGTAGCAAGTTGTATTGAGGCACAATATGTGTTGCAAAATGATAACGATTTTATAGAAGAGTTAAAAACGATTCAAAAACAGCTAGCTCCCATTCAGGTTGGAAGCGATGGAAGAATTATGGAATGGGGAAGAGAATACAAAGAAGCCATGATTCATCATCGACATCTTTCTCACCTTTGGGGTGCTTACCCAGGGCAAATGATTACGCCAGAGCATACAAAAGAGTTGGCAAAGGCCACAAAAAATTCTTTAAAAGTAAGAGGAAAAAGCACCGTTGGATGGGCGATTGCCTATCGTATGTGTTTGTGGGCGCGATTACGAGAACCTGAGGAAGCCTATGATTGCGTGAAAAAAATGTTTCAATATGCCACAGGAAAAAATTTATTTAACTTAGCGTATCACTGTGATGAGACGGTGGAAGAGCCAGAACTTCCAGATTTAGAGCATTGCAGATATCCATTTCAGATCGATGGAAATCAAGGAAATGCTACAGGAATTTTGCTTTTATTAGAAGATGACTATGCCCATGTAAAAGAAGATGGAACGATGGAGACAGAGATTATACTGTTACCAGCACTTCCAAAACAATTACCAAATGGAGAAGTAAAAGGACTTTGTGCAAAAGGAAATATTAAGATGGATTTTGCATGGAAGGATGGAGAACTTACTGATGTTTGTTTTTATGGAAAGGAGGGGACGAATTTTAAATTGTGGTATAATAAAAAATGTTATAGTTTGACATTTTCTCATGACAAAATAAAATGGAACAAAGGAGAAGTGGAATGATACATGAAAAAATAGAAATTCAAAGAAAGGATTCTGAATATAAAGCAACGCTTTACACTTACTTTTTGGATAACTCAAACGAAATGCATCCAGAGAAAAAACGGCCAGTTGTTGTTATTTGTCCAGGTGGGGGATATGAAATGACGTCAGATCGAGAGGCAGAGCCCATTGCCATGCGTTTTTTAGCTATGGGGTATCATGCGGTTGTTTTAAGATATAGTGTGTATCCAGCGGTGTATCCAGAGGCTTTACTGCAAGTAGGGGAAACGGTTAAATATTTAAGAGAACATGCAAACGAGTATCATATTGATAATAATAAGATTATTTTACTTGGTTTTTCTGCAGGAGGACATTTAGCAGGAAGTTTCGGAGTTTTTTGGAATCGTCCATTTTTAGCAAAAGAGCTTTCTGTGGAACAAGAAATGCTTCGTCCTAATGGAATGATCTTATGTTATCCCGTTATTACTTCTGGAGACAAGGCGCATCATAGCTCTATCAAGCATTTATTAGGGGAGCGATATGAACAGTTAAAAGAAGAGATGGCATTAGAAAAACAAGTGTCAAAAGATACACCAAAGACATTTTTATGGCATACAGCAACCGATGATTGTGTTCCTGTTGAAAACTCTTTATTGTTCTTTCAAGCTCTTCATGACCATGATATCCCAGTGGAGATGCACATTTATCCAATTGGAGGTCATGGACTAGGACTTGCTAATGAAGAAACGAGTATTCCAAACGGCTATGGTGTTCAAGAAGAATGTCAAAGTTGGATTTCATTAGTAGAAAATTGGTTAAGACATTTTTAAAGAAAGATAAATAAAAAATAGTATTTGACTTTTTTGTATCACAAAAGCATTAAACGGCGAAATTCTTAAAAATACTGATTTTTTCCCAGATTAAGACACTTAAAACAGCAATGATTTTTAACGCTTTGGTTCCAAAATGGTGCCCGAATTTTCTATAGCGATATAAAACGATGTGAGCATATATACGGAAACACTATAATATGAGAGGACGAAAGCAAGAATGCTTTCATCCTCTTGCCTCCCACATCAGAAGGGGAGATGTACTTGTCAACGGGGGTAAATCCTGTTTATCTTAACGGTTGACGAGGAGGCTGGTTTTGTTATTCGGTAAAAAGTATGAAAATGATAGAAGAATTCATATCTGAATGATATAATATTTACATTAAAGATGCTGATAAAATTCGACTTGATGAAAGGATGGGTGTTATGCCAGTAATGAAAGGTTTGGAATGGACATTTGATACGGTTGCAACTACATATGAAAAACTTCGACCTGGATATACAGATGACCTTTACAAAATGCTTTTTGAGTACATTCCTATTGATAATTCATCTCATGTTGTTGAGGTGGGGATTGGAGGAGGACAAGCAACATTACCAATTCTAAAAACAGGATGTACCTTAACAGCGGTGGAATATGGAGAGAACTTTTCAAAATTGTGTGAGAAAAAGTTTGAGGGATATAAAAATTTTTCAGTTATAACTGAGAAGTTTGAAAATGTTTCTTTCCCTAATTCTCAATATGACCTGATTTATTCCGCGTCTGCCTTCCACTGGATACCAGAAGATATTGGATATTCAAAAGTTTATGATATGTTGAAACATGGTGGAGCTTTTGCAAGATTTGCCAATCATCCACATCGAGATAAGGGGAATCCTGCCCTTTCAGCAGAAATTGATAAGCTATATTCCAAGTATTATTATGAATACTACGGCAAAGATATGAAAGCTGAAACGGAATATAGTGAAGAACAGGCTATTCAAAGAGCTCAAATTGCAGAAAAATACGGTTTTGTAGATATAAGACACGCTATGTTTTATAGGACAAGAACATTTTTGGCTAAGGAGTATATTGAATTACTGGGAACATATTCAGACCACATTGCAATTGAAGAAAAGATAAGAACAGAATTTTTTGGAAAAATAGAACAAACAATAAATCAATATGGTGGAACATTTACAATATATGACACCATTGACTTGCAACTTGCAAGAAAACCTTAAAGTGATTTTGATTATGAATTGAATTTTTTTCAATTTTATGAAAGATTTGGAATATTCTCAACAAGCAAAAATTTCCCTTACTCTCGCAGACAGAAACAAGTGTTTTTTCGGAAAGGGTACCACTTTCCTATGATTTTAAAGTTTATATTCGTATTCCTATTTGCTGTGCTAAAATGGTGATCAATTTTAAAAAATCATCTTATATGGAGATACGGCAAGATATATGACTATATGCTGAAAACCTTGATTTTAAGCCGTTTTCACATGGTACTTTAAACACTTATGAAAACTCATACAGGGATTTCTATCTATTTAATCAATAAAAAATAGATAGAATAAAGTAGCAATTATGAGAACACTCTTTTTCTAAAGGAAAAATCTTTCTCATAATTGCTATTAGTCTTATTGTTATGTACTAAAATAAATTATAGTAAATGTTTTCGATATTCTGCAGGGCTTTCTCCAACATATTTTTTGAATTTCTTATGGAAATAATCCACATTTTTATATCCTACCCGTTCTGCTATTTCATATACTTTTAATTGATCTTTTTGAAGGAGTTCTTTTGAATGCTGAATCCGAACTCGATCAAGATAAGAGTTAAAACTTTCTCCTACTTGTTTTGTGAAAATTTTTCCTAAGTAAGCGCTGTTATAGCCAAAAAGCGGAGCAATTGTTTCTAACTTTAAGTTATCCGTATAATTATGGTTAATGTAATATAAAATATTATCCATAATTCCTTCGCTAGAAGGACTTCCAAGAGCGTTCGTGCAGATTTCAAACTGTTCCATTAAAATCTCTACAATTTCATATAAATAGTATTTACTTTCAATTAAATCAATAATAGAAGAATTTGTAGAAAATGGCATTTCTAGATTTCCATAAGTATGGCTAATTTTATGTTTAATTTGTAAGTAAATGTCGATTAAAAAGTGTTTAATTGAGGATACGTCATCAATACTAAAAAATAACTTTTGTTGGAGTTCTTTCATCAATTCATCAATGGAACTTCTATTTTGGGTTTGAATGTAATTAGAGAAGGAGGATGCATATTGCTTTGCTAATTCATCGTTAATGCAGTCCATATATTCGGAAGCATTGGGAAGGGATTCATAGCCAAGTACATACTGTTTTGGTTTACAAAAGAAACGCCTATTTAATAAGAGACAGGAGTCCCGATACGAAAGAACAATGTCTTCAGGGCGATATACTTTTCTTCCATAAGCAAGAAATAGGGAGTCAAGAGGAGACCCTTTTTGTGGGTTAATAGCATAGTGAGAGAGAAGTCGTTCAAACCGTTCGGTTGCTAGTTCTCCTTTTAATAGAACAAAGTTATGTTTATCAATGACAATAGGATCAAAAGTGTTATGATCTTCATTGGACACGCGGAGAAGTTCTGCAAAATCCCAAGCGGATTGAAAGACATCTTCTTTATTATAGCGTTCGTAGATAACGACTTGATATAAGTCTGTGGAAAGATAAAAATCTTTTAAATTTAAGTTGGAATAATCCTTCTGTTGTCCTGTTACAATATTTCGTATAATGGTATCTCTTGCATTTTCTCGATATTGATGAAAGGTAATGCTAGTTTTCTTTTCATTTTCAATAAAATTGCGCACCATCGTCACAGCATTTTCTAGTTCTTCCTCATCAATTGGTTTTGTTAAGTAAAAATCTACTCCATATTTAATGGCAGTTTGGGCATAAGTAAAATCCGAATAACCGCTTAAAATAATAAAATGTCCTTCAAATCCTTTCTCACGAGCGATTTGAATGATTTCAATTCCTGTTAATTTTGGCATACGGATGTCTAAGACAACGAGATCAGGTTGTAAGTTTAAAATTTTATCAAGAGTCTCTTCGCCATTTTTGGCGAGGCTTAAAATAGAAAATCCAAGAGATTCCCAGTCAATAATACATTGTAAGCCTTCTAATACAATCGATTCATCATCGGCGATTAATACTTTCATTCATTTTATCTCCTTTTAAACAATATAGCTTTTGAAATATTTTCCGTAGTAGCATGTGTTATCGTTTTATGGAGCGTTGTAAGAGCAAATCATTTAACGCCCAATTTTATCTAATGGTAACTGGAGAGATACTGTCGTTTTCTCTCCTAAAATACTAGAAATATTTAGGTGACATTCTGGACCATAACAAAGAGAAATTCTTTGATTAATATTGTAAAGTCCAATGCTCCGAGTTTTTGTATCATCTTTTGTCATAATCTTTTGTTTTAAATTGTATAACTCTTCTTTTGTCATACCGATTCCGTTATCTGAAATGGAAATATGAAGATAAGTTTCATCTTTATAAATTTTCATTTCGATTTGTCCTTTGTTGTCATCTGCCCCCTCTAAGCCATGAGAGATAGCATTTTCTACAATTGGCTGAAGGAGGAGAGGAAGGATTCGGTACTCGTCAAGATCGATGTCGGGATCAATAGTTTCAAAATAGTTGACTCGTTCTCCAAAACGTAATTTTTGAATTTGAACATAAGTGCGGATATGATCAATTTCCTTTGAAAGTGAAGTAGAAACCGTTCCCGTATTATCAAGGACATAACGCAACGATTTACCGAGTAGTTTAATAGCTGTTGCCACTTCTCGATTTCCAGAAGTAAAGGCCTTCATGCGGATGGTTTCTAGCGTATTATATAGGAAATGCGGATTAATCTGACTGGCCAACATTTTAAATTCCATTTGTTGTTGCTGGTTTTCAATCTGTTGTTTTTTTAATTGGTTTTCGTAGATTAAGGCTTCTTTTGCTTTAATATCGGTAATAATTGTTTTTAAATCCTGAAAAATCTCATAAAATTCATCTTTCCCAGAGAAGGAATCAATGATGTTATAATATCCATGGCTGGCTTGGCGCATGGCAGTTCTAAGGACAGAAACTCTTCGGCTAAAATAGTTAGAAAATAGATAAAATAACAATACTAAAATCCCGATTAAAATAAGGATAATGAGAATATAACCTCCTTGAATTTGTGAAATTTCATCAATAGCGGTTGGATTAAAGGAAGTAACATAGATTTGATCGTCCGTCCGATAAGGAAGAAGTGTACTAATGGTTCCAATTACTTTAGAATGATTGATGAAAAATTTGCCCGTGGTTTCATAATAAGTAATGTTATAATTAATCGGTGCAGGAAGGGACAGGCCCATATAACTTTTTTCACTGCTATAAAAAACAGGATCTTGATTGACGGCAACAATGGAGCTTAAGGTATTGTTATAGATGCGATTTCTTAAATAATTATTGTCAATGCGAATGGCAATGACAGCAAAGCTTTTTGATTGTACTAATATTATTTTACGAAAAAGAGTTAAATCATAAGAAATATTTCCGCCTTTATCTTCATAAGGAAGTGACGTCCAAAATCCAGAAGCGCTTTTTTCTGCTTTCAAAAACCAGTCTTTCGAACGAATATTTGCATCGGCATATGTAAAATTAGAATACGTTTCAATTTCATTATTGAGCGTATAAATCTCGATGGAGCGAATAGACGTATCTTTGGCTAATACATCGTGAAATCCTTGATAGGAATCTATTTTTATTTGCATGGCGTGGTTAGAAGAGAAAGAACTATTTAACAAATTGATGAGTTGTGCATCCATAACTAAATCTTCGGATATATTATAGGCGTTTGTTGTAACATCAAATAAAATCGATTTTACCCGCAGATTATCCGAATACGTTTGCTCTTTATAATGACGACTAAGAGATTTTTGAGAGTCATAGAGTAGAACAAAACTGATAAATGTAATCGGAAGTACAAGTGCTAATATAAAAATAATAATAAGCTGATTACCGACTTTTCTACGACTTAATAGCAAATCTAGATATTCTGTAAATTTCATGTGATTATTCCTCTTTTACAAATAGATTTTATTTATTTTC
>OBXV01000576.1_pt1 | contig 15868 bp, 12 predicted proteins | sample 1495451 | NCBI WGS metagenome assembly OBXV01 (sample SAMEA2580178, study PRJEB22360) | human gut metagenome | biome: human gut; feature: human-associated habitat; material: faeces | place: Denmark | collected 2008/2010
AATTTGGAGAATTTTTACATAAAGAAATAATTTACAAATGATTAAAGTATGATATAATGTATCGTGATAATGCGGTTTTCGCATCAATGAGAGAAACGCGTGAAATGTGTTTCTCATTGTTTTAAGAGTATACAAGAGGAACAAAAATATAAGATTAGCATAATTTTAAGTATAGAGATAGCAGAGGTGCAAAATGGAACAATATGTAATCAAAGGTGGAACACCGTTAGTAGGAGAAGTAACAATCGGAGGTGCGAAAAATGCAGCTCTTGGAATATTAGCAGCAGCAGTTATGACAGATGGAGTATGTGCAATTGAAAATATGCCAGATGTTAATGATACAAATGTATTACTTCAAGCGATTGAAGGAATTGGGGGAACTGTTGTAAGAACAGGAGCTCATGAAGTAGAAATTAGCGGAAAGGGTATTCATGCCCAAGGGGATATGATTATTGATTATGAATACATCCGTAAAATTAGAGCCTCTTATTATTTACTTGGAGCACTTCTTGGAAAGTATCACAAGGCACAAGTAGCACTTCCAGGGGGATGTGATATTGGAAGTCGTCCAATTGATCAACATATTAAAGGATTTAAGGCACTTGGTGCTGAAGTAGAGATCTCTCACGGAATGATTAGTGCAAAGGCGGACAAATTAGTTGGTGCTCATATTTACTTTGATGTAGTAAGTGTTGGTGCTACTATTAATGTTATGATGGCAGCCGCTCTTGCAGAAGGAAACACGGTACTTGAAAATGCTGCAAAAGAACCACATATTGTCGATGTGGCTAATTTCTTAAATAGTATGGGAGCCAATATTAAAGGTGCAGGTACGGATGTCATTCGTATTAAAGGGGTTTCTTCTCTTAGCAGTACAGAATATTCTATTATTCCAGATCAGATCGAAGCAGGAACTTTTATGACAGCTGCTGTTATTACAAAAGGGGATATTCTTATTAAAAATGTAATTCCAAAACATTTAGAAGCCATTTCAGCGAAATTAATTGAAATTGGAGCGAATGTTCAAGAATACGATGACGCTGTTCGTGTTAGTACTGATAAGAGACTCAGCCATACAAATATTAAAACACTTCCATATCCAGGATTCCCAACGGATATGCAGCCTCAGATGGCAATTACACTAGCACTTTCAGAAGGAACAAGTGTTATTACAGAAAGTATTTTTGAAAACCGTTTTCGATATGTAGATGAATTATCTAGAATGGGAGCAAAAATAAAAGTAGAAGGAAATACTGCGATTATTGAAGGGGTTGATAAGTTTACAGGAGCCGTTGTACAGGCGCCAGATCTCCGTGCAGGAGCAGGACTTGTTATGGCTGGACTTTCAGCAGATGGATTTACTATTGTAGAAGACATTAAATACATTCAAAGAGGATATGAGAATTTTGAAGGCAAATTAAGAGCACTTGGTGGAAAGATCGAAAAAGTATCCACAGACAGAGAAATTCAGAAGTTTAAATTGAAAGTAGGTTGATGCATGAGAAATAAAATCAATGACAAAACATACCATATAGTTGAATATATGGAAATGGGAGTCGCGATTTTAGTCGCGATTTCTATTGGATTTGCCGTTCTTTACTTAATTAAAGAGCTATGGGAGAGTTTATTACTTCCTTCTAAAATTGAAGGAATGACACACTTCATAGAAGATGCGTTAACCGTAGCAGTTGGAATTGAGTTTGTCAAATTGCTTTGTAAGCATAAGGCAAGTACCGTTGTTGAAGTGTTGATTTTTGCAGTAGCTCGTCATATGATCGGAGAACATACTTCTATGGTAGAGAATTTAATTTGCATTATAAGTATTGCAATTTTATTCTGTGTAAGACGTTATTGGTTCCGTGATTATGATGAAGTTGAGAAAACTGTATTTTTTCCAAAAGCAAAAGTAAAAAATGTAAATCGTTCTTGTGCGGTTCATATCCCATATGGAGATGATGATGCAACTTTACTTGATGTATTTATGGAAAATTATGAACAAGATGTTAGAACCATTACAAAAGGAACTTGTGTGTTCTTTAATGGGGTAGCAATTCGCGTATCTAAATTTAGAAGACAAGAAATTTTAGAGTTAGAGATTGTTCGTTCGGTAACTTCGGATGTAGCACATCAAAGATTACATTAGAAAATAAAGTGTTAAAAAAGCTGTCATAAAACGATGTTTTATGACAGCTTTAAAAAAATAGGTTGACGAATAAATCTATTTGTAGTATAGTATTAGCGTTATTATATCAATAAAAAGATACTTCTCTTATTCAGAATGATGGAGGCATAAGGGCCTATGAAGTCATGGCAACCCCGTTTTGTCGGAAGGTGCCTACCTGAGCGATAATGAATCGAGCAATAAGAGGATTTGAGTGATAGAAAGTATTCAAGTCCGATTATTTCGGACTTTTTTTATTACGTGTAAACGATGTAGAGTTTGCAGAGGAAGGGCTTTTCTCGCATAAACTGCTCGTGTGCAGCAAAGTGTGTAATTCACATTTTGTATCGTATATTTTTAAATAACTCTTAAAGAGAGGTATCAGTACAAAGAAAAGGAGAAAAAAATGGAAAAATTACTATTTACATCTGAATCTGTAACAGAAGGACATCCTGATAAAATCTGTGATGCGATTTCTGATGCCATTCTTGATGAATTAATGAGACAAGATCCAATGAGCCGTGTTGCGTGTGAAACAGCTTGTACAACAGGATTAGTTATGGTTATGGGTGAAATCACAACCAATGCTTATGTGGATATTCAAAAAGTTGTTCGTGATACAGTAAGAGAAATTGGATATGATCGTGCAAAATATGGATTTGATGCCGATACTTGTGGTGTTATGGTAGCTCTTGATGAACAGTCAAGCGATATTGCTATGGGTGTTGATAAAGCGTTAGAAGCAAGAGAAAATAAAATGTCTGACGAAGAGTTAGAAGCAATTGGAGCTGGTGACCAAGGTATGATGTTTGGTTTTGCTACAAACGAAACAGAAGAATATATGCCATATCCTATTTCTTTAGCTCATAAATTAACAAGACAGCTTACAAAAGTAAGAAAAGATGGTACACTCTCTTATTTAAGACCAGATGGAAAAAGCCAAGTAACAGTAGAATATGATGAAAATGGAAAACCTTCAAGAATCGATGCTGTTGTATTATCAACACAACATGATGAAAAAGTATCACAAGAACAGATTCATGAAGATATTAAAAAATATGTATTCGATGCAGTGCTTCCAGCAGATATGATTGATGATAATACAAAATTCTTTATCAATCCAACTGGACGTTTTGTAATCGGTGGACCTCATGGAGATAGTGGTTTAACTGGACGTAAAATTATCGTAGACACATATGGTGGATATGCTCGTCACGGCGGTGGAGCTTTCTCAGGAAAAGACTGTACAAAAGTAGACCGTTCTGCTGCATATGCTGCAAGATATGTGGCAAAAAATATTGTAGCATCAGGACTTGCTGATAAATGTGAAATCCAGTTATCTTACGCAATCGGTGTTGCTCAGCCAACATCTATTATGATTGACACATTTGGAACAGGAAAAGTATCCGATAACAAGTTAGTGGAAATCGTTCGTGAAAACTTTGATCTTCGTCCAGCTGGTATCATTAAGATGTTAGATTTAAGAAGACCAATCTATAAACAAACAGCAGCGTACGGACATTTTGGAAGAACAGATTTAAATCTTCCATGGGAAGCATTAAACAAAGTAGAAGATTTAAAGAAATATTTAGCATAAGAAGATGATGAAAAGAAGACTACTATAGAGGGTACGCTTTATAGTAGTCTTTTTTGCATAATTATTAAATATTCATAAATTTCACAAATATTTTTCACAGGTACTGAAAAACTATGATATGATAAAAACAGTAAGAAAGGCGGTGAACGGGATGAAAATCGTAAATAAAGTGAAGTTACTCTTTTTGCCTGCTATTATTTTACCATTATTTCTTATGATGATTTCAACTGTAATAATAAGTAATTTCTATGTGAATATGACCGTAAATGGAAATATCAATGGATTGTCTTATGTTGCGAATCCTACGAAAGCAGTTGATAAGTTAACAGATGAAGTATTCCAAAAATTGGAGAATGTGGTAAAAACAGATCCAGATAAGTTGCGGGATGAGTCGTATATAAACTCGGTAAATAAAGAGTTAAAAGGTCGTTTTTCTTATTTAATTATTCGGGAAGAAAACGACATTATTTATCGAGGAACGAAGGAAGATCATAAAGAAGTAGAACAATATCTTCCAAAGTATGGAAGCGATTATATGCACAGCAATGGAGGACTTTTTATTAGTAAGCCAGAAAACTTTATGATTAAACAAGGAGATTATAAAACGTCAGATGGAAAACGCGGAAGTTTTTTTATTATGTCTTGTTTAGAGAAAATCGCTCCAAACTTTAAAAATATTATTACTCAAGTTTTACTTGCAATTATAGGGATTCTTATTTTTTCAAGTTCTTTAATTTCTGCTTTTATGTATACAGAGTTTATTCGACCAATCCGCCTGTTAAAGGAGGGAACCGATCGGATTAAAGAAGGAAATTTAGATGTGGACGTTGAAGTGATCAATCAAGATGAGATCGGAGAACTTTGTGATTCTTTTAATGAGATGAGACGGAAATTAAAAGAGTCAATCGAATATCGCTTACATTATGAAGAAGAAAATCGAGAATTGATTAGCAATATTAGTCATGATTTGAAAACCCCAATTACCGCTATTAAAGGATATGTGGAGGGAATTATGGATGGTGTTGCGGATTCTCCAGAAAAGATGGAACGCTATATTAAGACAATTTATAATAAAGCCAATGATATGAACGTCTTAATTAATGAGCTATCCGTGTATTCTAAAATTGATTGCAACGTCATTCCTTATAACTTTACGAAAATTGATATCGATGCGTATTTTGCTGATTGTGTAGAAGAGTTAAGCGTTGATATGGAGGAAAAAGGAATTGTATTGACTTATATTAATTATTGTAAACCACATACCCTTGTAGTTGCTGATGCGGAGCAGATTAAACGAGTCATTAATAATATTGTCATCAATGCTATGAAATATAACGATAAAGAAAAAGGTTGTGTCAATATTAGACTAAAAGAAGAGGAAGAAGTTGTCCAAGTAGAGATTGAAGATAATGGAGAAGGAATATCTGAAAATGATTTGCCATATATTTTTAATCGCCTCTATCGAGCAGATGCTTCTAGAAACTCATCAAAAGGTGGAAGCGGATTAGGACTTTCCATTGCAAAAAAAGTAATTGACGAACATGGTGGAAAAATATGGGCAACGAGTCGTCCAGGTTCTGGAACAACGATTTATTTCACATTGAGAAAGTATAAGGAGGATTTTAATCATGAATAAAATATTAATTATTGAGGACGAAGAAAGCATTGCGGAACTTGAAAAAGATTATTTAGAATTGAGTTCTTTTGAAGTTGCTATTGAGAATAATGGACAAACAGGGTTAGAAAGAGCGCTTTCTGAAGAGTTTAATATGATTATTTTAGATCTCATGCTTCCAGGAATTGATGGATTTGAGATTTGTAAAAGAATTCGAGAAGTAAAAAATATTCCAATTCTCATGGTTTCTGCAAAGAAAGAAGATATTGATAAAATACGAGGATTAGGGTTAGGAGCTGATGATTATATTACAAAACCTTTTAGCCCAAGTGAGCTGGTAGCTCGAGTAAAAGCCCATATTGCTCGTTATGAGAGATTAATCGGAAGTGCTACTATTGAAAATGACATCATCGAAATTCGTGGATTAAAAATTGATAAAACTGCACGTAGAGTTTATGTCAATGATGAGGAAAAAGCGTTTACAACAAAAGAATTTGATCTTTTGACATTTTTAGCTAGTAATCCAAACCATGTGTTTACAAAAGAAGAGTTATTTAAAGAAATCTGGGATATGGATTCCATTGGTGATATCGCGACGGTAACAGTTCATATTAAAAAGATTCGTGAAAAAATTGAATTTAATACAGCAAAACCACAGTATATCGAAACAATTTGGGGCGTTGGATATCGATTTAAAATTTAGAGGAGAAAAAATATGTTAACACAAAAGGTAAAAATTTTATATGAAGATAGTGATATTATTGTCTGTGTAAAACCGCAGGGAATGCCATCACAAAGTGATAAGACAAGGGATATGGATATGGTAAATTATCTAAAAAATTATCTCTATGAGAAAGAAGAGATGACAGAGGAACCATATGTTGCCATTGTACATCGTTTGGATCGCCCTGTTGGAGGGGTTATGGTATTTGCTAGAAATCAAAAGGCAGCTGCTAATTTAAGTGATCAAGTACAAGATGGATTGATGGAAAAAGATTATCAGGCGATTTTAACAGGAGAGTTAAAAGAAGAAGAAGGAGTCATGATCGATTATCTCGTAAAAGATGGCAAAACAAATACTTCAAAAGTTGTGCCAAAAGGGACAAAAGGTGCAAAAAGAGCGGAACTTGGTTATGAAGTATTGGATGTATTAGAGACAGAGGAAGGACTATTAACTTATGTATTAATTGAGTTAGTAACAGGAAGACATCATCAGATCCGGGTGCAAATGGCAAGTCGTGGCGCTGGAATTTGGGGTGATACGAAATATAATAAAAAGTTTCAAAAAACAAAAAGAGTTTATCGTCAAATTGGATTATTTTCTTCGAGAATTGCATTTACTCATCCAACAACAAAAGAGAGAATGGTATTTAAGGAAGAACCTTTTGGTGAGGCTTTCGAATGTATTGATGCATTGGATTTTTGATTATAAAATTGTTTGGTGATTTCTCATAGAGGATCGTGATAGAATAAGATCAGAATATATATTATAGGAGTTTGTATTATTTATTAGGAAAGAGAGGGAATACATTTATATGAATACGATGTCACGAAAGGATATGACATTGCGAGAAGTTTTTTCAAGTTTTACAAAAAAAGAAAAGAGTAATATGGCTTTTGTAGAAATGAATATAAAAAACTTCCAATACTATAATGCTAGATTCGGAGTAGAACACGGAAATGGAATCTTAGATCAGATTTATTCGATTCTTAAAAAATTTCTAGAAGGAAAAGGGTATGTAGAAAGAAGTTTTGGAGACACTTTTTATTTTTTTATTGAATGTCCAGAAAGAGAGGGGATGAGTGCAGATGCACTTGTTTGTAATGAATTTCTTGTAGACTTAACGGATGCTCTTTTTTATAACAAAGTGGAGGGTATTCATGAAACAATTTTTACTTCTTTTGGAATTATATTGGGAAAAGATATAAAAGATAGTTATGATGAAATGCTAATAAAAGCAGGGCTTATGAGAAAGATATGCCCAGAGCTTAAGAAGAGAAGTTATAGCTTTGAAGTATTTACAGAAGAAAAATATAAGAAATATCTCTATCGTCAACAGTTAATGGAACGATTGACAAAGGCAAGAATGAATGATGAGTTTATCGTTTATGCACAGCCAAAGGTAGATTTACATACAGAAAAAATTATTGGAGGTGAAATTCTTCTTCGATGGTTTGGAAGAGAAGATGTATCGTTAGCCGAATGCTTTTCTGTTTTAAATGAGTATGGTGAAATTTATACAGTAGACTTAACAAATTTTAAAAAAATATGTCGTTATTTAAAAGAGGGATTGGAAAATGGGGAAATAAGAGTTCCTATGAGTTTTAATATCCCTAATATTACAATCAAAGATGTGGATTTTAAAGAAGATTACTTAACTATATTAGAAGAATTTGCTATTCCAAAAGAATATGTGGAGTTTGAATTTTTAGAAGATCTACAATTTCATGTAGGGAGCCATGTGGAAGAGACGATGAAAGACTTTAAAGAAGCAGGGATTCGTTGTTCGATTGATGATTTTGGGGCAGGTAATATGTCTTTTTCTGTATTATTTAAAAGAAATGTAGATACTGTTAAACTGGATCGCATTTTCTTTAAAGAGCCGATTACAGAACAAAGAAAAGATGCTATCCGTGGTCTCATCGATGTGGTTGATACTCTTGGGATATCTGTATTAGCAGAAGGAGTAGAAGATCAAGAATATATTGATTTTTTAAAGACAACAAAGTGTAAGTGGGTACAGGGCTATTATTACTATAAGCCGATGCCGTTACAGCAATTCCAAGAACTAATTGAATTTCAAGAAAGAGAAGAAAAGATAAGCCAAAAATAAAATTAAAACAATAAATAAGAAAGAGAAAAGGGCTATTGCAAAATCAGTTATTTTATATTTTGCAACGGCCCTTTTTATGGTTATTATAATTCGCAGTTATTTACAGTTCTTGGGAAAGGAATTACGTCGCGGATATTGCCCATTCCTGTTAAATACATAACACAACGTTCAAATCCGAGTCCAAATCCTGCATGTCTTGTAGAACCATATTTTCTTAAATCAAGATAGAAGTCATAATCTTCTGGTTTTAATCCTAAGTCATTCATACGTTCCATTAACTTATCATAGTTATCTTCACGTTGGCTTCCACCGATAATTTCCCCGATACCAGGAACTAATAAGTCCATAGCAGCAACGGTTTTATTATCATCATTTAATTTCATATAAAATGCTTTGATATCTTTTGGATAGTCTGTTACAAAGACAGGTTTTTTATAAATTTCTTCTGTTAAGTAACGTTCATGTTCTGTCTGTAAGTCGGTACCCCAAGATACTTTATATTCAAATTTATCATTGTTTTTCTCTAAAATTTCAACAGCCTCTGTATAAGAAACACGAGCGAAATCAGAAGTTGCTACATGGTGTAAACGATCGAGAAGTCCTTTATCAATAAACTGGTTAAAGAAGTTCATTTCTTCTGGTGCGTGTTCTAATACATAGTTAATGACATACTTTAACATATTTTCTGCAAGGATCATGTCATCTTCTAAATCTGCAAATGCGATTTCAGGTTCGATCATCCAGAATTCAGCGGCATGTCTTGTTGTATTGGAATTTTCAGCACGGAATGTTGGTCCAAAAGTATAAATATTTCGGAATGCTTGTGCAAATGTTTCTCCATTTAATTGCCCACTTACTGTTAAGTTTGTTGGTTTATTGAAGAAATCCTGTTTGAAATCAACAGTACCATCTTCATTTTTTGGAACATTGTTCAGATCGAGAGTTGTTACTTGGAACATTTCTCCTGCACCTTCTGCATCGCTACCAGTAATTAATGGTGTATGCACATAGACAAAATCTCTTTCTTGGAAGAATTTGTGGATGGCATAAGCGATTAAAGAACGAACACGAAATACCGCTTGATAAGTATTAGTTCTAGGACGAAGATGAGAAATTGTTCTTAAATATTCCATAGAGTGACGTTTCTTTTGAAGAGGATAGTCACTACTAGAAGCACCTTCAATTGTGATTTCTTCTGCTTGAATTTCAAATGGCTGTTTTGCGTTTGGAGTTGCAACAAGTTGTCCTTTTACAATAAGTGCAGAACCAACGTTTAATTTTGCGATTTCTGCAAAGTTAGAAAGTTTTTCTGCACTGTATACAACCTGTAAAGTTTCAAAAAAAGTACCATCGCTAATAACGATGAAACCAAATGTCTTTGAGTCACGGTTGCTACGAACCCAACCGCAAGCTGTAATAGTTTTACCAATATAGTCTTCACGTTTTCTATAAAGGTCTCTAATTGTTACGATATCCATAGTACCTCCAATTGCGCAAGCTGCGCTTTTATTTTTTAAATCATATCATAAGAGTTCTGATTTATACCAAAGCAACGATACAAGTATTCTATGTTTTTTCTCGTTGATAAAAAGGGAACAAGCAAAACAAGTTTCCCGATAAAAACAGAACAATAGCTAAAAATATGCTTACTAAGTATCATAGTAGAAAAGCAAAGAAAATACAAGGGCTTTCTTTGAAGAAGTATAAGAAAATGTGAGAAAATAACATAGAAAAAAGTAAAGAAGATAGAGAAAACCAAAATGACTGTAAAATGCATTCATGATACAATAAAAATAATAGGACAAGCAATGGATTTGGAGAATGGCGCTCATAAGCTATGCTCATCATATAATAAAAAAGAAGGAAGGAGTAAAAATATGAAAAAGGTGGTTTCTTATTTGTTAGTAGGCAGTATGATTTTAAGTAGTTTTTCTGCTACCTATTCTGTAATAGCCTTTGCTGGACAGGCTAAAAAAAAAGAGATAGAAGTGAGAGATGGATTTTGGAAATTCCTCATTGACAGAATGTTATTTTTCTCATACAATAATTGTATTGAAAAATGGCGTTGATAAGGGATAGTATTTGTTCTTCCTACATATACAGAGAGAGAATCCGTTTGCTTAGGCAAAATGGCTGAGAGATTTTTATGAAAGCGAACAAAGAACCTGCCTTTGAGCTGTCTGTGAAAACAGAACGTAATTTCTGCGTTAAAGGAAGAATGAGAGAATAGCTCATTTCTTTGAATATCTTGTTAAGAGAATCAATAGTCTAAGATAGAGAGCTGTTAAGCAGGGTGGTACCGCCGATATTTCGGTCCCTTTTATGTTGAGAGGGAAGAAGTATCGGCGTTTTTTATGCCATTCAAAAACTTCCCACTCAACAATTCTATAAAACGATATTTGTAATAAAAGAAGGAGATTAGAAAATGGCAAAGGAAAAGAAATTAGTAGAAGCAATTACTTCTATGGAAGAAGATTTCGCACAGTGGTATACAGATGTTGTAAAAAAAGCGGAATTAGTGGATTATTCTAGTGTAAAAGGTTGTATGGTAATCAAACCAGCAGGTTATGCCATCTGGGAAAACATTCAAAAAGAATTGGATAGACGCTTTAAAGAAACAGGGGTAGAAAATGTTTATATGCCAATGTTTATTCCAGAAAGTCTTTTACAAAGAGAAAAAGATCACGTAGAAGGATTTGCTCCAGAAGTTGCTTGGGTGACACATGGTGGTTTAAATGAATTACAGGAAAGAATGTGTGTAAGACCAACTTCTGAAACACTGTTCTGTGATTTTTATGCAAGAGATATCCAATCTTATCGTGATCTTCCAAAAGTTTATAATCAATGGTGTTCCGTTGTTCGTTGGGAAAAGGAAACAAGACCATTCCTTCGTTCTCGTGAATTTTTATGGCAAGAAGGTCATACAGCTCATGCAACAGCAGAAGAAGCAAAAGAAAGAACGATTCAGATGTTAAACATCTATGCAGATTTCTGTGAAGAAGTGCTTGCTATGCCAGTTGTAAAAGGACAAAAAACAGAAAAAGAAAAATTTGCAGGTGCAGAAGCAACTTATACAATTGAAGCGTTAATGCATGATGGAAAAGCATTACAGTCTGGAACAAGTCATAACTTTGGTGATGGATTTGCCAAAGCCTTTGGAATTCAATTCACAGATAAAGATAACAAATTAAAACATGTATATCAGACATCTTGGGGAATGACAACTCGTTTAATCGGTGCGATTATTATGGTTCATGGAGATAACTCAGGTCTTGTTCTTCCACCAAGAATTGCTCCAACTCAGGTTATGATTATTCCAATTATGCAGAAAAAAGAAGGAGTTCTTGAAAAAGCAGAGGAATTAAGAGGAATTTTATCTTCTAACTATCGTGTTAAAGTGGATGATTCTGATAAGAGCCCAGGCTGGAAATTTAGTGAACAAGAAATGCGTGGAATTCCAATTCGTATTGAAATTGGACCAAAAGATATCGAAGCAAATCAGGCAGTTATTGTACGCCGTGATACAAGAGAGAAGATTCAAGTATCTCTTGATGAATTAAATGAAAAGGTTGGAGAAGTATTAGAACAGATCCAACATGATATGTTTGAACGTGCAAAGGCACATAGAGATGCTCATACAGTAACAGCGAAAAACTGGGATGAGTTTAAAGAAGCGATTGCAGAACAAAGAGGTTTCGTAAAGGCAATGTGGTGTGGTTGCAAAGAATGTGAAGAAGCCATTAAAGAAGAAACAACAGCTACCACTCGTTGTATGCCATTTGAGCAAGAAAATCTTGGAGAAACTTGTGTTCACTGTGGAAAACCTGCAAAAGCTATGGTGTACTTCGGAAAAGCATATTAAAAGAGAAAAAGTATTGGACAAAGATTTATAATATGTTAGAATAGTATTGAATGGACAAGTGATATGTCATGGATAACGTTAGAGTGACATATATCTTGTCCTTTCTTTCGCTTAGTTTTAGTTATTTTATAAGGAGGGTAAATTGTGAAATTAATCTTGCAGTATCTAAAGCGATACAAATGGCTTGTTTGTTTGAATGTGATATCGGTCTTTGGATTTGCTTTAGTAGAACTTGGGATTCCGACCTTCGTATCCGATATGATTGATAACGGGGTACAGAATCAAGACGAAGCCTATTTATTTCAAATGGGAATCCGAATTGCTATTATCTCAATTATAGGGGTATGTGGGACGATTTTGCTAGGATATTGTTCTGCAAAAATCTCCACATCGGTAACACGAGATATCAGACAGGATGTATTTAATAAAGTACAATCTTTTTCCCATAGTGAGATGAATGAACTGGGAGTTGCATCCCTGATTACAAGAACAAATAACGATGCCTTTCAGATTATGATGTTTTTAAATATTATTTTGAAAACAGCATTGTTGACACCTGTTATGATTGCCGTTAGCTTTACTTTAACGATTACGACATCGTTAAAACTTTCACTTATTATTATTTCAACGATTCCAATTATTATTATTGGTGTTGTATTGGTAGGAAAAATTTCTTCTCCAATTAGTGAAAGACAGCAAGGTTCTTTAGATTCCATTAACCGAATTTTTCGTGAGAATTTAACAGGGATTCGAGTGATTCGTTCTTTCAATAATAATCAATATGAAACGGAACGATTTGATGATGAAAACGTAAATTTCATGAATCAGTCAAAGAAACTTTTTAAATTAATGTCATCCACAGAGCCAGTATTTTTCTTATTAATGAATTTATCGGCATTACTGATTTATTTTACAGCCAGTCATTTAATCGATGCAGGAGCGCTTCCAATTGGAAAACTTGTAGCATTTATGGAATATTTATTCCATGCGATGTTTTCCGTTCTTTTATTCTGCATGGTGTTTATGATGTATCCAAGAGCCAATGTCTCTGCAAAACGTATTATGAAAGTTTTAGAGATGGAGAGCAGTATTCATCATGGGGAAAGTAAAAAAGAAGAAGAGAAAAAACGTTCCATTGTTTTTGAACATGTGGATTTTGCTTATCCAGATGGAGAAGAGGCAGTATTAAAAGATATTTCTTTTGAAGCAAAAGAAGGGGAAACTGTCGCTTTTATTGGAAGTACAGGTTCTGGTAAAAGTACATTGATTCAGTTGATTCCAAGATTTTATGATGTGAGCAGTGGACGGGTTTTAGTAAACGGTGTCGATGTTCGAGATATGAATTTTAATGAACTACGGAATAAGATCGGGTTTGTAGCACAAAAGGCAAATTTATTTAGTGGAACGATTGAAGAGAATATTCGTTTTGGAAAGCCAGATGCTACAATTGAAGAAGTCATTCATGCAGCAAAAGTAGCACAAGCATATGATTTTATTATGGAAAAGCCATTGCAATTTAAAGAAAGAATTGTAGAAGGTGCTACCAATGTATCTGGTGGGCAAAGACAGCGTCTCTCTATTGCAAGAGCCGTCGTTCGAAAGCCAGAAATTTATATTTATGATGATTCTTTTTCCGCTTTGGACTTTAAGACCGATGCGAAACTCCGTGCAGAATTAAAAAAAGAAGTGACAAATGAGATCGTATTAATTGTAGCACAGCGTGTTTCTACCATTATGGATGCGGATAAAATTATTGTGTTAAATGAAGGAAAAATTGTTGGTGCAGGTACTCATAAAGAATTATTGAAAAACTGTGAAATCTATTATGAAATCGCTGCATCACAGCTTAGTGAGGAGGAAATGCAGTATGAATGATAAAATTAACTGGTCAAAGTGTATCAAACAGTTTCTGCACTATGCTTCTCCTTATTCTAAAAAATTGTTAATTGCAATTATCGCATTAGTGCTTTCCACTGGAATTTATGCTATGAATCCAAGCATTGAAGGTTCTATTACAACCCAGTTAATGAAAGATGCCAGTGAAATTGCAAAAGGAGTTGCAGGTGCCCATATCCATTTTGATATTGTAATTCGAATTATTGGTATTCTAGCTATTTGTTATACAACAAGAGCAGCACTCCTTTTAACTTCTTCATTTTTATTGACAAATGCCATTCAAAGTACGATGCATGATTTAAGAAATGCATTGCAACAGAAAATTCAAAGATTGCCAGTGCGTTATTTTGATAATCGTGCTTTTGGTGATGTATTGAGTACGGTAACAAATGATGTGGATACGTTAAGCAATGCATTACAACAGACATTTACAAAAGCGGTAACAGGTTGTCTTACCTTTATATTAGCGCTTGGGATGATGTTCCGCATTAACTGGAAAATGGCTTGTGTTGCTCTTATTATTATTCCACTGACAGCATTAATTACAAAAATATTTGTAGGACGTTCTCAAAGATTATTCCAGATTCAACAAAAAACAGTAGGAGAATTAAATGGAACGATTACCGAGCTATATGGTGGATTTAATGAAATATTATTATATAATAAACAAGAAGATGCCAAAAAACAATTTGAGGAAGTCAATGTGAGAATGGCAAACTCTGCTTTTAAGGCACAGTTTGTTTCGGCTCTTATTTCTCCTTGTATTTCATTGGTCACATACTTGACAATTGGTTCTGTTGCAGTTCTTGGTTGTATTTTTGTGATTCAAGGAACGATTTCTGTTGGTAATTTACAAGCATTTATCCGTTATATTTGGCAGATCAATGATCCGCTTTCCCAAGTATCTCAGCTATCCGCACAGATTCAATCTGCTTTTGCGGCTATGGGAAGAATCTTTTCTCTTTTAAATGAGGAAGAGGAAGAACAAAAGGGAACGGTAGAAGTAAATGAAAAAGAGATAAAAGGAAATGTTTCCTTTGAACATGTTCAGTTTGGATATAGCGATGAGCTTTTAATGAAAGATGTTAATTTTGATGTAAAGAGTGGACAGATGGTAGCCATTGTTGGGCCAACGGGAGCTGGTAAGACGACGTTGATGAACTTATTACTTCGTTTTTATGATGTAAAAGGTGGCTCTATTAAAATTGATGGCATAGATATTCGGGATATGGATCGAAGCAAACTTCATTCTTTATTCTCTTTAGTGCTTCAAGATACTTGGCTTTTCCATGGAAGTATTTATGATAATATTCGCTATGGACGATTAGAAGCGAGAAAAGATGAAGTTATTGATGCGGCAAAGATGGCAAATGTGCACCATTTTATTCGTACATTAAGCCACGGATATGATTCTATTATCAATGAAGAGGCAAATAATATTTCTCAAGGAGAAAAACAGCTTTTAACAATTGCTCGTGCCATTTTAAAAGATCCGCAGATCTTAATTCTTGATGAAGCAACTTCTTCTGTGGATACGAGATTGGAGAAAATGCTTCAAGATGCCATGCAAAAAGTAATGAAAGGCAGAACTTCTTTCGTTATTGCTCATAGACTATCTACCATTAAAAATGCAGATTTAATTTTAGTTGTTCAAGATGGAAATATTATTGAACAAGGAAATCATGAGCAGTTATTAGAGAAAAAAGGTTTTTATGAAAAACTGTATCATTCTCAATTTGCCAACCAGAATTTTGATTGATCCCTTAACTTTATTCATATAAGTTATTGTAAATCAATAATAGTGATTCATCAAACGATTTGTTGGGAGGTAAGTAGTTATGGATGTAGGTACGATTGCTTTTCTATGGACTTGTTTTAATATATTCCTTTGGTTTTTAATTAT
>OBXV01000579.1_pt1 | contig 15693 bp, 13 predicted proteins | sample 1495451 | NCBI WGS metagenome assembly OBXV01 (sample SAMEA2580178, study PRJEB22360) | human gut metagenome | biome: human gut; feature: human-associated habitat; material: faeces | place: Denmark | collected 2008/2010
TAAAATTTCAGCATGAGGGGATGGCGTAGCTCCTACAACAATTGTTTTTAATTCCTTTTCTGTTGTTTCTCCTTTTTCTGCTGTTGTTCCCCCGCATGCTGTAAAAGTTGCAAGTGTTAGTGCTGTTAATGCCAATGTCAAAATTTTCTTTTTCATATAATTCTCCTCTTCCTATTTTCCTTTTTTCTTATACCATTCGTTTATCTACTTTTTTTGATAGCTTCATGAAAATCTCTTGCAATATTTGAAATAACAAAACAATAAAAATGACGTTGAGCCAAAGCATTACCTTATCATTTCGATAATATCCATAATTAATAGCATTTGCTCCTAATCCGCCTGCTCCTATAATCCCTGCAATGGCAGAATAGCTTAAAATTGTTGTGACCGATAAAGCGGCTCCAACAAGCAAAGAAGGCTTTGCTTCTGGAAGAATCACCTTCCATATAATTTGCCAATTGGATGCCCCCATAGCTTTTGCTGCCTCAATCACACCATGGGTTACTTCTCGTAAAGAAGACTCCACCACTCTTCCTACATAAGGTGCTGCTGAAATAGCAAGAGGAACTACCATGGCTTTATAGCCTAAGGATGTTCCTGTAATCCCTCTTGTTATCGGTGTTACAATAACAATTAAAATCAAAAATGGTACGGAGCGAATGATATTTACGACACTGCCTAGTACAAACTGTACTTTCGGATAAGCAACCAATCCTCCTCTCTCTAATACGACTAACAATATTCCTAGTGGAATTCCAATCAAATAAGCGATAAGGGAAGAGGCAACTACCATATAAATAGACTCCCAAATTCCAGTAACAATAATATTCCATACTTCTGAATCAAATAACATCTTTTCTCACCTCCTCAAATGAAATATGATTTGTACGCAAATGCCGAATCATTTTCGCCACTTCCACTTCTTGATCTGGTACTTGAATTACCATCTGTCCTGTTGCTACCCCATTGATATTTTTAATCTCTGCATGAACAACGCTGATAGGAACTTTACACGCCATGACCAAATTGGATAAAATCGGCTCATATGTAGAATGTCCGTCAAAAGCAATTCGAAACATTTTTCCATTATCAATGGATGCATACTGAATGGAATCTCCTAAAAGCAACTGTCTTCCTATTGTGGATTTTGGTTCTGAAAAAATCTCTGCTACGAATCCAACTTCTGCAATTTGACTCTTATCAATAATAGCAACCCGATTGCAAATCGTCTCAATGACATCCATTTCATGGGTGATAATAATAATCGTAATCCCTAATTCTTTATTAATCTGTTTTAATAATTCTAAAATTGATTTTGTTGTATTCGGATCCAGTGCGCTAGTCGCTTCATCACACAATAATACTTTTGGATTCGTCGCCAACGCTCTAGCAATTGCCACCCTTTGTTTTTGCCCACCAGACAATTGAGAAGGATAGGCATTTTCTCTCTCTTCCAGCCCAACAATTTTCAATAATTCTCTTGCTCTTTTTATCGCTTCTTCTTTTGGAACTTTCGCTAACTCCAATGGAAAACATATATTTTTTATAACACTTCTTTGTTCCATTAAATTAAACTGTTGAAAAATCATTCCCATTGATTGCCGAACTTTTCTTAACTCCTTTTTGGATAAAGTAGAAAGCGCCTTTCCTTCAAACCAAATTTCTCCTTCTGTTGGAGGTTCTAAAAAATTAATACAGCGAACTAACGTACTTTTTCCAGCTCCACTTAGACCGATGATTCCAAAAATCTCTCCTTTTTTTACCTCTAAATGAATGTTCTCTAATGCCGTTACTTCTCCATGCGATGTTTTAAAACGTTTTGATAACCCATCAATTTTTATTATATTATTTTCTTCTACCATGGCCTCTCCTCCCATTCATCAATTCCTCTTTTTTTATTGCGTATTTCTTATTATAATATATTTCTATTATTGAAGATAGATTTTTCTTATATCAAAGTGATAAAAAATCACAGATTGTTATAATCTGTGATTTTCAGTTTTCTTTTATCTTTTCCTATTATATTCGATATTGTATCTCTAATTCGGAATATTGTCAACACTTTTATTCCATCAAAATATGGCTTCCATTTTGTTTTTTTATAATTTCAATTTTTTTGTTAACTCTTTCCTTTAATTCTGGCACATGAGAAATAATTCCAATCAAACGATTGCCATTTGCTAACTCTAAAAGACACTGGATTGCTTGATTTAATGACTCTTCATCAAGAGAACCAAACCCTTCATCCACAAATAACACTTCGACTTCAATTCCGCCAGCAAAATTTTGAATCATTTCTGAAAGCCCAAGTGCTAGGGAAAGTGCTGCTTTAAAAGATTCTCCACCCGATAATGTTTTTACAGAACGTTTCCTTCCTGTATAGTGATCGAGCACCTCCATATCTAAACTATTTTTTCCTCTTCCATCTAACACCTTTTCTACTCTCGAAAGCTCATAACGACCATTGCTCATAATATAAAATCTTTGATTGGCTGCATTTAAAATCATATCAAAATAGGTGCTTAACACATATTGTTCTAGTTTTAAACGCTCTGTATTGCTTCCGTTAAACAATTGATCAAGCCGTCCTACTACCCCATATTGTTTTGTTAATTGTTCATATTTTTTATATTTCTCTTTCAACCCTTTTATCGTCTTTTCATAAGTATAAATGGAAATAGAATACTCTTGTTTTTCTTTTTCTATTTGTCTGATCTTTTGTTGCTCTTCTTCTAGTAAGCTATTGATTTTCTCTATCTTCCCTTCTTCATATGCCACTGACAACTGACTTTGTTTATCGTTCAATAACTCTTCTTTTTGGCAAACAGCAATTCGATTTTTCTCCACTGTTTCTTGGATTTCTTGGCAAAAATGTTCAAAATCCTCTACCTCTTTTATCATAATTTGCAATTCTATTTGGATTTGTTCTTTCGTCCTCACACAATCGCCAAGTTTTTTTTGCAATTGTTGTTCCATACCATTGCATTGTTCATAAGCGCTTAAAAGCTTTTGTTGCTCTTCTTGGGACCTTTGCAGCTTTTCTTTTTCTTCCTTTTCTTCTTGTTCTAATTGTTGTATCTTTTGCTTTACCAATTCATATTCTTTTACTTCATGCTGCCATTTTGCCCGTTTTTTCTGAAACGCCTGCTTTTTTTCTTCTAAAAATGTTTCTGCTCGTTCAAAAGAATTTTCATAGTTCTCTTCCCACTGTTTTAACTGTTGCGCAAGCAAATCTCGCTTTGCCACATAATTTCCTTGTACTTCTTTCCCTTTTCCAAAAATATCAGTAGCCTTTTTTTCACATTCCTCCGCTCGCTTTTTTAACTTCATTCGTTCCGCTTCGCTTAGAGGTTCTCCTGTTAAAACTGCTTTCTTTGGATGCGATGACGAACCACAAAGAGGACATGGATCTCCTTCTTTTAAAGAGAGAGCTTCAATTCCAAGAAAATTATGACGATAAAACTGTTCTTCTTGTTCATAACATTGTCTTGCCTTTTTTGCCTCTTCTTCTGCTTCTTTATACTGCTTTCCCTTTTCTTGTAACGCCTCTGAAAGTTCTTTTTTTTCTAACTGCAACTGTGAAATCTGCATTCTTTTTTGTATGACTTCTTCTAACTCTTTTTTCTGAGCCTCTAATTCTTTTTCTTTTGTAGCAAGGCTCGCCCCTTCTAATAACGCTTTTTGAGCTTTCTTTAAGATTTCTTCTCGTTCCTTTTGTTTTTTTTGGTATTCCAAAACAATGGCTTCTTTTTTTCTTACTTCTAATAAACATTGTTCCTTTTTTTCTACAATCTTTTCCCGTTCTAACAGTGTATCTAACAATTCTTTTTGTCTTGGAATTATCTGCCGTTTTTCTTCTATTTCATTTGTTTTCGTAAGAAGCTCTTCTTGTTTTCTAAGAACGGTCTGTAACCCGATTTCCACCTGTTCTTTTTGTGATTTCAAACTTTCTATCTCTTCTTGTAACCGCTTTCTTCTTTTTTCCTCCTCCCACTGTCTCCATAGCACTTGATACGACTGTTTCTTCTCTTCTAATTTTTCTTCTAATCGGACAGTATGTTTTCTCTCTTCTAATACCAGCTCTTCTAACTGCTCTAAAAGCTCTCGATAGCGTCGTTCTTTTACAAAAACTTGTATTTTTTCTTCAAAAAGCCCACCACACAATTCTTCTATCCGAGAAATGGTATCCTTCATCTCACTGCTTAATTTTCTTGCCTGTTCGGATGCCTTTTTTTGTAATTCCTCATAAATATGTGTTTTAAAAATATTTCTCAACACTTGTGTTCGCTCATTTCCATCTGCTACAAGTAGTTTTAAAAACTCCCCTTGCGCGATCATAGAAATTTGCTTAAACTGCTGATAGTTAAGGCTTAAAATCTCTTCTATTTTCTGATTTACTTTTGTGACACCTGTAATCACTTTATCCTCTTCTTTTATCCACAAGGCCACTTCTTCTGGTTGCAGTTTTGTTCCTTCTCCTCGCTTTTTCTTTCTTTCATAACGAGGAGTTCTTTGTACTTCATATTCTTTTCCTTTATGGCAAAAAGTTAATTTTACATAAGTTTCTTGAGCCTCTGTTGCAAAATCACTTCGTAAAGCATCTTTTAGACGAATCATTCCACTGACTTCTCCATACAGTGCATAGGTAATTCCATCAAAAATTGTAGTCTTACCCGCTCCTGTAGGACCAGTAATTAAAAACAAATTCTCTTCTTCTAATTTTTCAAAAGAAACTGTTTCTTTCCCAGCATAAGGCCCCCAAGCGGATAGCTCCAAATATAATGGTCTCATCTTTTATCCGCCTCCTTTTCAAACAATTCTTCTATCCATTGTTCTATGACCTCTTCATATTCCACTTTTGTCTCTTCTCCTAATACTCGACTTAAGAAATCTTTTGTAAGTTCAAAAGGAGATTTCTCTTGCACAGATTCTACTGTCTGCTCCATAATAAGCTCTCTTCTTTTTTCTCTCTTAAAGGTCAATTGCATAACATTTGGATACACTGCTCGCACTCTAGAAATCGCATCAAAAATTTCCTCTTCATCGGTTAAGACAACTCCTAAATAATCTTCTTTATTTTCCAGACATACAACGTCTTCCCTTAATAACTCTTCTAACTTTCCTTCAATTCTTCTAAGATCCCTTAAAGGGGTTAATGGCACTAACTTCCAATCTACCTGCCCCTTTTCTTTCATCTCAAAGACTACAACAGATTTTTTATGAAATTCTTCTGAAAATGAATATTTAATGGGAGAACCTGAATATCTTACGGTTTCTCTTCCAACTTTTTGTGCTTGATGTAGATGCCCAAGTGCCACATAATCAAAGTTATCAAACAAACGATAATTTACTTGTTCAATTCCACCAACAGAAATCCTTTGCTCTGAATCCGAACAAACAATGCTTTCCCCTTCTCCACCATTGATTACGAAGTGATGGGTAAGCAATAGATTTCTCTCGTCTTTTTTTAATTGCATCTCTTCTAATAAACATTGAACTGCGGAATTATAATCTCTTAAATCCATCTTTTCTCCAATGGTTTTTAGTTCTGCTGGTCGAAAAAAAGGAAGGAACCAAACCAAAAGAGAGCCATAACAATCATGAAAAATTGCTGGCTCTTTACTCTGCTCGATATTTCCTATCACATATACTTCTTGTTTTTTTAGCAACTCCTTCCCAAAGGACAGACGTTCTCCCGAATCGTGATTTCCTGAAATGATACAAACCTTTCTCCCATTTTTTGTTGTTTCTGTCAAAAACCAATCAAATAGTTCCACCGCTTCTGCTGATGGAACAGAGCGGTCATAGACATCGCCAGCAATGAGCAATGTCTCCACCTGTTCCTCTTCCATAATTGTAAGCATTTGTTCTAATATATACTTTTGATCTTCTAGCATGGAACATTCATTGACGGTCTTTCCGATATGTAAATCACCGATATGCATAAACTTCATAAGTACCTCCAAAGCTAGAGTAATTTTTTCACACCATCTTTTATTAAAATGGAAATGCTTCCATCTTCATATTGATGATATTCAAAAATACTTTCATCCTTTAAGTAATCAATGGGAACTAAAATTTCAATTCCATTATTGGTTACAATTTTTTGTTTCTTTAACAACTTTTTCTCCATTTTTTCACTAACTTCAATGGATTTTACTGGAACCGCTTTTTCCTCTATCTTCTCTGTGCAAAGAGCAATTGCCTTTTCATCTTCTCCAAAGATCTCTTTTTGTACTTCTTCGATATTCAGTTCTCCCGTTTTTGTCACGGTTTCTGCCACCGCTTTTTTGTAATCCATAATCTTTTGTGGCGCTTCTTCTTCATAAATCTCTTGAATCGTATCCACAACGGCTTCTTGATATACTTTTACCATCTCTTCTTCCGAGTGTTGCAGTGATAACTGTAAAATTAACTCCGCTAAATAATTGCTCTTTTCATTTTCCACATAATGTTTCGCATTGGATATTTGAACCGTTCGATCTTGTAAGTCAATAAAGAAAAGTTCTGTAATTTTTTGTCCAATGGTCGGAATCACTTTTGTGTTCAAAACCCATTTTTCCTGTCCATTGTTGTCGATCATATCCACAAACTTATTTTGATAGTTTAATTTAAAAAAGCAAATATAATCTCGATCTTCGCAAAATGCCCATAAAAATACACCACTTCCCATTGGAATATCTGTGCTTTTTTCTTGAATCAACGTATGAATTTCATCTGCAATCTGATTGGCAAATGGCTCAAATTGTTCTTCATTCTCTGGAAACAACTGCATTAACACAGAATTTTCATCGATAACCGATTTTCTAAGAGCAGTGCTATTTATATTTTTTAAAATTAACTGGGTCATATATTGTTGCTGTTCATCCCCATCTCCAATCACTTGTTCTGTCAGATTGGCAAACGGCATTTCCATATCAAAAATACAAGTGTAACATTTTTTTATTACGATTTCTTCCTGTGTCATCGTTTCACCTCTTATCTCTTTATGTACAAGCACTTTCTTACTGATTTTCTTTCTCTAAGATTTTCAATGCTTCTAAAGGCGCATCAATGATATATTCTGGATGAAATTTCTCTAATTCTTCTTTGGCACGAAATCCCCATGTGACACCAACAGTTGTAAATCCAGCGTTTTTCCCAGTTTGCATATCGGTGTTCGTATCTCCCAAATAGAGTACCTCTTCTGGTGAAACGCCTCCGAGTTCTTCTAACAATAAATAAGCACCTGTTTTATCAGGCTTTACAGGAATTCCTTCCACTTGTCCTCTGACACCATCAAACAAAGGAAGTATATTCGTAGCTTCTAAACAATCCACTGCCTGTTGATGAGGTTTATTGGAAAAACAAGCAATTTTAATCCCTCTTTCTTTTAACTGGCTTAATAACTCTTTGATTCCATCATAGGCTTTTAAATAGCAAGTGCAATGGTCTTTAAAAAATTCCATATAATCATTACAATAGGCTTCATAATGTTTTAATTCCTGATCGCCTACATAAAGAAGTGCTCTTTTTGCTTGCTCTTTATAGCCATCTCCTGCAAAATATTGATACTGTTTTGCCTCAACCGCTGGATATCCATATTTTTGTAAAATCGTATTTCCACAATAAGCAAGTGTCTCCACCGTATCTAATAAAGTTCCATCTAAATCAAATATACAACAACGTATCATCGTCTTTCTCCTTTTGTATGTTTTTATAATAATGTTAACTGTTGAATAGAGGAATTTAACAATATCCCTTTTTGCTTCAACCAGTCTCTATGTTCTTTATAACCTGGATCGTACTGTTTAACTAGTTTCCAAAAAGCAGAGGAATGGTTCATCTCTTTTAAATGGCATAGTTCATGAATTACGACATAATCAAGAACTTCTAACGGTGCCATAACTAGCTTCCAGTTAAAATTTAAATTTCCTTTGCTGCTTGCGCTTCCCCATCTCGTTTTTTGTTCTTTTATACGAATCTGATTTATAAAAACGCCGATTTGCTCTTGATAGATCGCAACTCGATCAAAAATAATCTTTTTTGCCTCCATTCGATACCATTGTTCTAGCATAGTCTTCATTTCTTTTTCTTCAAAAGACTGAGCCATAATATAGATCTTTTCTCCATAAAGTCCTACCGAAGGTTTTAAAAACTCAGGTTCTAATACAACGTCCACTTGATAAAGTTGCCCAAGATAAAATAAACGCTCTTTTAAAAATGCCAGATCCCCTGCCATCTGTTCTTTTGCATTTTTTATCTCTATTTTCTTTTTTTCAACCCAACTCTCTTTTGTCTTTAAGACTCGTTTAATCTCTCGTTCGCTTACATAAGATGGTGCCATAACAATCACTGCACCTTCCGTTGTAATTTTAATACCAATTGTTTTTCTCTTTGTTCTTTTAAGCTCGTATGCAAACATTTTCTCTTATCCCTCTCACGTTGATTTTATTCTTTCTACTTATCTTTTATTTTCGAAAGAAGTTAGAAATCAATTTGAATATAACGACAATTACAACAATCGGCAATACGATATTCCATAAAATGGAAAGTGCAACTCCAAGAATTCCTAACACGATTAGTACAAAAACAATTCCCACTAAAATTATTCCTAATTTTTCATACCATTTTATTTGAATATCCTTATGATACCACTGTTTTTGCACTTTTTGAAAAGGGTCTTCTTCTTTATATTCTCTCTCCTCTTGATAGACAAAATCATCGGCATTGTCTTTTGCTTCATTTCCTTTTACATCAATAATCGTCTTTGCAAGAAGGCGCGGATTCCCTAGCTGATCTATCACCTCTTCTTCTGCTTGTCCACTTGCAATTGCCTCATCAATATAATCTGAATAATATTGTATGGAATTTGTGTATTCCTGATCACTCACCTCATGATAAAGGCTTTCCCTCAGCTCTTTCATAAATTCCTGTTTCTTCATTCTTTGCCTCTTTTCCTAATGTAATTTTTTCTTTTCCTATGACTGGTACTCTAATGTCATCTCTAATACAAGACAAGGGCTTTCCCCGATATTCTTCCATTTCACACTTTTGACAGAATCATACTGAAGAACAAAGTTATACGAATATTCTTGCGCATTCTCTCCTGTTAATAATAACTGCAATTTCTTTTCTTTCTTTTTAATTCCGTCTATAATTCGTTCCTTTGTATGGCTATAACTACTACAAAGATCTCCTTTTTTATTATAATAATTTTCTTCATAACTATCAGCTTTCTCATACAACTTCGGATTCCAAGTATGAGTCTTTCCAATTAACTGATCGGGTACATTGAAATAGTTATATAACACTCTGCCTTCTTCATCAGGCACTGGATCATCCCATGTAGCATCCACATGATACCAGTTACCATCTAATTTCACTAGATTCCACGAATGTTCTACGTCTGCTTTTCCAAGAATAATCTTTGACTCCACACCTGCTAATGACAATAATAATTGCATGGATTCTGAATAGGAGCTACAAACCCCTTTTCCTTCTAATAAAATTCCTTTTGAATTATAGCTATCTTCTTTTTTACTTCCTTTTAAAAAACCATATTCTCCTTGTTTTATAACATAATCATGAATTGCTTTTTCTTTCTCAAAATCATTCATATCAGGTGTTATAATTTCTTTTAAAACAGCGTCTACTTTTTCTGCTAACTGCAATGCGGTATCTGGCATTTCTTTTACATCATTTCCCGTTAAATATTGATAAGCATAATAATTATCAGAAAGTTCAATATTAAGTCTCGTCTGATACAAACCATTTTTTGGCCATTTCGCAATATAATAAGAATTCACATATCCATAATATCCATCTAAATTAGCATTAATGGTTTCTAGTTCCTTCACTCCAATTCCATCTAAATAAACATTTAACTCTTCTTTCCCCTGTTCTAATGTATCAAGTACCCTCTCTTCTAATTGTGCCATGGATGAAATTGTATTTTCTTTTGTGGCAGTTTCCCCACCTAGTAATTGCAAGCGTTCCTTAATATTCGGATAATAAATAATTCCTGCTAGTAACAAAATTGCAAGCAACAATACATTTCTTTTCTTCACAAACTTTTTGCCTGCTACTCAAACTTTCGTATGTTTAGCTGCTATTTTTGAATATTTCGTCGAGTAGCTTCTCCTTTCTTACCCATATTCTTATTAATTTTATCACCAAAAAAAAGCCCAGTCAAACAAAACACACTGACCAAAACTGACAAAGTGTTTTTCATTCTATTGAAAAAATGTTCTGAAACGATAAGAAGCACGCTTTGCGAACTTCTCACGTTCCCAAACAGTCGCCATATGTGAGCATAAATGCTCCTGCATAGATCTTTGTCTTTGTGTAAATATAAAAGATAGCCATTGTAAACTTCCTCTATCTTTCAAGATTTGGATTACAATGGCTATTTTTTCATGTTTTTGCAAACTGGCTTTCATAAAGAGTTTTATAAAAACCACCTTGTTCTAATAACGTTTCATGCGTTCCTTTTTCAATTATTTTTCCATCTTTCATTACAAGAATCAGATCTGCTTCTTTAATTGTAGAAAGGCGATGGGCTACAATAAAACTTGTTCTCCCTTCCATCATTTTTTCAAAGGCCTTTTGCACTAAAATCTCTGTTCTTGTATCAATCGAGCTAGTCGCCTCATCTAAAATCAGCATTGGAGGAAGACAAAGCATGACTCTTGCAATACAAAGCAATTGTTTTTGTCCTCCAGATAAATTTCCTCCATCTTCCGTAATAATGGTATCATATCCCTTTGGCATTCTCATAATAAAACTATGAGCATGGGCAGATTTTGCCGCTTCGATTATTTCTTCTTCTGTGACATTTTCACGTCCATAGGCAATATTTTCTCGAATCGTTCCTGTCTTTAACCATGTCTCTTGTAACACCATTCCAAAATTTTTACGAACGCTTTCTTTTGTCACCGATGCTACATCGACTCCATCAATAGAAATAGTACCTTTTTTCGGATCATAAAACCGCATTAATAGATTAATCATGGTACTCTTACCGCATCCTGTTGGACCTACAATGGCAATCTTTTGTCCTTTTTTCACAGATACCGTTAAATCCTCAATTAAGCGTTGAGCCTCTCGATAAGAAAAATCCACATGCGAAATTGAAATATTTCCTTCCACATGTTCTAGTGTAGAAAGTCCTTCTTCCGAAGGCATAGGCTGTTCATCTATTAATTCAAACACTCGTGTTGCTGATGCTAACGCATTTTGAAGTTCTGTTACAACACCAGAAATTTCATTAAACGGTTTTGTATATTGATTGGCATAGCTTAAAAAGCAGGTGAGCTGTCCAACAGAAAGCACTCCTTGAATGACAGAAAAAGCTCCTACAACAGCAACTGCTGCATACACAAGGCCATTGACAAAACGAGTGGCTGGATTGGTAAGAGAAGAGAAAAACGTGGCTTTTAAACTACATATTTTTAATCGCTCATTAATGTTTATAAATCGTTTTTCTGCCTCTTTTTCATAGCCAAATGCCTTTACGATCTTTTGGTTACCAACCATTTCATTTACTAAATCCGTTAACTCTCCTCTTGCCTCTGACTGGGCTTTAAACATAGTAAACGTTTTTTTCGCGATAAACGCTGCTACTAGCATAGAAATGGGTGTTACTAAAACAACGACAATGGTAATTGTTACATTTTCATAAAGCATAAAACCTAACGTACCTAAAATCGTAAGAACACCTGTAAATAGCTGTGTAAATCCCATTAAAAGTCCATCGGAAAACTGATCGATGTCTGCAATTACACGGCTAATAATATCACCATGAGGATGTTGATCCATATATCCCACTGGCAACTGTTGTAGATGACGAAATGCCTTTGTTCGAATATCTTTAACTACTTTGTAAGTTACATAGTTATTAATTACATTCATTAACCACTGAGAAAGAGCTGTTAACAAAAGGACAACAACCATTTTTTCAAAAATACGATAAAGTCCTTTAAAATCTACTAGCCCTTTTCCAATCACATGATCCACTGCATTTCCAACAAGGATTGGCATATAAAGTGTGAAAGCAACAGTAATTGCTGCTAACACTAAAGAGAAAAATACAAATATTTTATAGACACCAATAAACTTTAAAATTCTTTTTAATGAGGAATGATGTGCCTTTAACCGAGATCTCTTCATCGTGCCACCTCCTCTTTTGAAAGCTGGGAAAGACAAATTTCTTGATAAACATTACAAGTTTTTAATAACTCTTCATGAGTTCCAATCCCTGCCATTTTACCATCATCTAACACTAAAATTTGATCCGCATATCGAATGGACGATGCTCTTTGTGATACTAAAAATACTGTCATATCCTTTGTTTCCTCTTTTATGGCCTTGCGAAGTTTTGCATCCGTAGCAAAATCAAGAGCTGAAGAGCTATCATCTAAAATTAAGATCTCTGGCTGTTTTACTAAAGCTCTTGCAATTGTTAGGCGCTGTCTTTGTCCACCAGATAAGTTTTTCCCCCCTTGTTGTATCGGATAATCCAAACCATTTTCTTTTACAAAATCTCCCGCCTGTGCGATGGAAAGTGCCTTTTGGATCTCTTCATCAGTAGCATCTTTTTTTCCCCACTTCATATTATCTCGAATGGTTCCTTTAAATAACACTGCCTTTTGTGGCACTATTCCTATTTTTTCTCGTAACTGCTCTTTTGGATATTCTTTTACGTCGATCCCATTTAAAAGTACCTGTCCTGATGTTGTATCATAAAACCTTGGAATTAAATGAATGACAGAAGATTTTCCTGAACCTGTGCCTCCAATAATTCCTATGGTCTGCCCTTTTTTTGCCACGAAATGAATATCATGCAAGGCTTCTGCCTGCATAGAACCATAGGCAAAACTCACATGCCGAAATTCTACGGCATTACACTCCGATTGTTCTTCGAGCCATTTCGTTTGCTTATCTTCAATACTTGGTTCCATTTCTAACACTGTACAAATACGATTGGCACAGGCAAATGCCTTTGTGGTTGTTACAATTAAATTGGCTAGCTTAATTAACTCCACAAGAATCTGTGACATATAGTTGGTAAGTGCCACCACTTCACCTTGAGAGATGACACCAGAGTTTACTTCTTTTGCACCAACCCAAATAACAGCAATAAGCCCTAAATTAATAATGCTATAAGTCAGTGGATTTAATAGTCCTGAAATTCTTCCAACTACTTTTTGTAGCTGTAATAACCCACTGTTTTCTTCTTCAAAATGCTCTTCTTCTTTTTTTTGCTGATTAAATGCACGAATGACCCGGACACCAACAAGGGTTTCTCTCGTTGCTAATGTAATCCGATCAAGACGCGCTTGCACTTTTTTATAAAGTGGCATACTAACCGCCATAATTCCAAACACCACAATGGATAACACTGGAATTGTCACTACAAACACAAGTGCTACCTTTACATTGACCGTAAATGCCATGATCATTGCACCAAATACAATAAAAGGAGAGCGTAAAAACAAGCGAAGCACTAAATTAACTCCCGATTGTACTTGATTAATATCACTTGTCATTCTCGTAATTAAAGTGGCAGTCCCCGCTTCATCGATCTCTTGATAAGAAAGACGATTTAAATGAGCAAATAAATGATTTCTAAGCTCTGTTCCAAATCCTACTGCCGCTTTTGCCGCGAAATACTGTGCTGTAATCGAGCAGACTAATCCTATGACACCAAGCAGTAAAAGAAGACCTCCCATTATGAGAACATAATTTTTATCTTGATTTTTAATTCCTGTATCAATAATTCCTGCTACCACTAAAGGAACAAACAATTCAAAACTTGCCTCTAACAGCTTAAATAAAGGTCCTAAAATACTTTCTTTTTTATAATTTCCCAAAAATCTCAGAAGTTTTCTCATATTCTGTCCTCTGTTTTCTTCTACTTTATTCTCCTAGTTTATGATCCAGTTTTTTATTGACTGTCAACTCCATATTTTCCAAATTAGCAGACATTTTTTGAAGTCCTTTTACAATAAACTCCATATCTTCATTGGAAAATCCACGCCAAAGAATTTCATCTACTTTTTTAAACCCTCGATGGACTTCTTGCGCTTTTTTTCGACCAATTTCTGTCAATACAATAAGATACGATCTTCTACATCCTGGCTTCCTTTCTCTTGTCAAAAAACCAGCCTCTACCATACGATCTAATGTTCTTGACATATTCGTTACATCCATTTCACACCGATCCGCTAACTCTCTTTGTGAAATATGATCCTTTTTTAATAATGTATTTAAAATTCTTGGCTGTCCTTGCCCTAATGTCAATCCAATTTCTTGAAAATAGGGCTTTAAAAGACGCTTTCGATTAGACTCTAGCTGAAGCAATACTTCACGAACTGTGGCCCTCTCCATCGGACCACCTCCTCTCCTTTTCTTATTCTAATTCAAATTGTCCTGTATACAATTGATAATATCTGCCCTTCTGCTCCACTAATTCTTCATGATCGCCACGCTCAATAATCTCTCCTTGTTCAAGCACCATAATCGCCTCTGAATTTCGCACAGTGGACAGACGATGAGCAATGACAAATACCGTACGATCTTTCATCAAAGCATCCATTCCTTTTTCAATTAAACGTTCGGTTCTTGTATCAATGGAACTGGTGGCCTCATCTAAAATTAAAACAGGAGGCCTTGCAATGGCAGCTCTTGCAATGGCAAGCAACTGTCGTTGTCCTTGAGATAGGTTGCTACCGTCACTATAAAGCATCGTATCATATCCTTCTGGTAATCTACGAATAAAAGAATCGGCATTAGCAATTTTTGCCGCATTTTTTACCTCTTCATCGCTTGCATCTAATTTTCCATAACGAATATTATCTGCAATTGTTCCCGTGAATAAATGGGTATCTTGAATTACCATAGAAAGGGAACGTCTTAAATCATCTTTTTTAATTTCTCGAATATCGATGCCATCATATGTGATCGTTCCACCATTAATTTCATAAAAACGATTCACTAAGTTAATAATTGTTGTTTTTCCTGCACCAGTAGAACCGACAAAAGCAATTTTTTGTCCTGGTTTCGCATAGAGAGAAATTTTATTTAAAATCATCTTTTTCTCATTGTACCCAAAAATAACATCATGAAATCTCACATCGCCCTTTAATGGTACAAAAGAACTGCCATCTTTTTTCTTCCAAGCAAAAATGGTGTCTTTTTCCTCTTCTTTGGCTTCCTTAAATTCTCCATTTTTGTCAACCTTTACTTTACAAAGAGCCACCGTTCCTTCATCGATTTCTACTTCCTCTTCCATCATTTCAAACACTCGCTCTGCACCTGATAAAGCGGATAAAATAAAGTTCATTTGCTGTGTGAACTGGTTCATTGGCATGGCACTTTGGCGCACATAAATCAAGTAAGACGCAAGACTTCCAATATCAAATAAACCTGCTAATACAAAAAGTCCACCAATGCAAGCGGAAAATGCATAGTTTGCATAAGAGAGACTGACAATTGTTGGAACCATTCTTCCTGAATAGGTAAGTGCTTTTGTGGAGGCCTTTCGCAACGCTTCATTCCTTCTGCAAAACTCCTCAAAGTCTTGCTCTTCATGGTTGAATACCTTTTCCACTTTTTGTCCTGCTACCATTTCTTCAATGAAACCATTAATACTTCCTAAGCATTTTTGTTGTTCGCTAAAAAATTTCCGACTTCTTCTTCCATTATATTTAA
>OBXV01000580.1_pt1 | contig 15675 bp, 15 predicted proteins | sample 1495451 | NCBI WGS metagenome assembly OBXV01 (sample SAMEA2580178, study PRJEB22360) | human gut metagenome | biome: human gut; feature: human-associated habitat; material: faeces | place: Denmark | collected 2008/2010
TACTTTTTAGGAGGAAATTCTATGATTTTACGACAAGTTATTGAACTTTTTGATCACCTGGATACACCGTCTGCAAATGGACAAGACATCCTAGATCTTTTTAAAAGCCGTGGTGCACATGATGTTTCATTAGAAACTGTTACTAGCGAAAAAGGAAGCACTGACTGCATAAAAATTCTTATCAAAGGAAGCGAAGGAAAGAGTAATGGTGGGCATGCCAAAACATTGGGAATTATTGGACGACTTGGAGGCCTTGGCGCACGCCCTGAAGTCACTGGCTTTGTATCCGATGGAGATGGTGCTTTAGCTGCTCTCTCCGCTGGTTTAAAATTAGCAGAAATGAATGCGAATGGTGATATTTTAAAAGGAGATATCATTATTGCTACCCATATTTGCCCAAATGCTCCAACACAGGATCATTATCCAGTGCCATTTATGGATTCACCAATCGATATGCAAACAAATAATGAAAAAGAAGTAGACGAACGAATGGATGCCATTTTATCCATTGATACAACAAAAGGTAATAAAGTAATCAACATCAACGGATTTGCTATTTCTCCAACAATAAAAAGCGGTTATATTTTAGAAGTTAGCGATACTTTACTTGATGTCATGTCCAGAGTAACTGGAAAACTTCCTGCCGTATTCCCTGTCTCTCAACAAGATATTACCCCTTATGGAAATAACCTTCATCACTTAAATAGTATTTTACAACCGGCTACTGCTACCGATGCCCCTGTTGTGGGTGTGGCAATTACAACAGAGCAACCTGTTGCTGGATGTGCTACTGGTGCAAGTCATCCACTTGATATTGAATCAGCTGCTCGCTTTGCTGTTGAAGTTGCAAAGGGTTATGGAGAAGGTACCATTTCTTTTTATAACGAAGAAGAATACCAACATTTATTAGAACTTTATGGTGACATGAAACATTTCCAAACATTTGGAAAATAATTACATAAGAAAGAAGGTCTGTATTATGATTTGTATAAAAAATGGTCTCCTTCACACTATGGAACAAAAAGATGCTTTTTATGGAGATATCCTCATTGAAGATGGAAAAATCATCTCTATTGCACCTGAAATTTCTACTACTGAAGATATGGAAATATTAGATGCTACCAACTTATCCATTTATCCTGGATTTGTAGAAGCCCATTGCCATATTGGTCTTGATGGATATGGCATCGGATATGAAGGAAGAGATTATTGCGAACTCAATGATTATTCCACCCCACATCTTCGTGGAATCGATGGAATTAACCCATTCGATCCTTGCTTTGAACACGCTTCAAAAGCTGGTGTCACTTGTGTTGGTACTGGCCCAGGCAGTGCGGATGTTCTTGGCGGAACATTTGTCGCTTTAAAAACCTATGGAAAATGTGTGGATGATATGATTGTAAAAGATCCAGTTGCAATGAAATGTGCATTTGGAGAAAATCCAAAAAACTGCTATCGAACAAATGGCATCACTTCTCGTATGACAACAGCTTCCGTTCTTAGAGAGGCACTGTTTAAAGCAACTCAATATCAAAAAAAATTAGAAAATGCTCATGGTGATCCAGCAAAAGAACCAGCATTTGATATGAAATCAGAAGCACTTCTTCCCGTTTTAAAGAAAGAAATCCCTTTAAAGGCTCATGCACATCAAGCAAATGATATTTTTACTGCTCTTAGAATCGCTAAAGAATTTGACTTGGATATTACACTAGAGCACGTAACAGAAGGACATTTAATTGCCGAAGCATTAGCCAAAGAAAATGTTCCATTAGCAGTTGGACCAACGCTTACTCATGCTACAAAATTTGAGTTACAAAATAAAACATTTGAAACTCCTGGTGTGCTTGCAAAACTTGGCTGTCAAGTTTCTATTATTACAGATTCTCCTTTTATTCCACAAGAATACTTGCCACTTTGTGCTGGATTAGCTGTGAAATCAGGCATGGATCCATATGAAGCATTAAAAGCCATCACTATTAATCCTGCAAAACACTTAGGAATTGAAGATAGAGTGGGAAGTCTTCTTGCCGGAAAGGATGCAGATCTTGTTATTACAACAGGGAATCCTCTCTCTTTAGAAACTGAAATTAAATATGTCTTCATTGATGGAAACCTGATACATAAAAACGACTAAAGGCACACTTTGTGTCACAAAAAGGAAGGGATATCACCACTCTTTCTATGATGGTAATATCCCTTCCTTAATGTTCAATCCAAACTTTTGTTGTAAGGAAAATTTCTTCTCTATGCAAAATATTGAATGGAATGAACCGCAACCCCTGTTAAACGATGTAATGTTAATTTAAGACGAGCCGTATCCAAAGACGTTCCTGTTCCAAAAATTCTATTCTTTGGTAAGTCTACAAAGACACAAGAATATTCCTTTAAAATCTCCTATTGTTTCATATTATCAAATTCAGTTCTTATCTAATTTCACCTGAATTACTTGCTAAGATTAAATCAGCATTATCTATATAAATAGCATAAATTCTTATCCCATACCAGACTACAACCTATCCATAACTTTAAGGGAGCATATGTCCAGCGGCAAGATAAATTTGATACCATTCTTCCCGACTCAGTGTAATTTCGGAAGCTTTACAAATTTCTTCTAAACGCTTTTCATTCATCGTTCCCGCAATGACTTGCATATGAGCAGGATGTCTTAAAATCCATGCCGTAGCAATAGTTGTCGGTGTTACTTCATATCGGGTAGCGATTTCCTCCAATATCTGATTTAATTCAGGGAATTTCTCATTATTAAGAAATACGCCTTCAAAAAATCCATATTGAAATGGTGACCATGTCTGAATGGTAATATCATGGAATCGACAATAATCCAGTACACTTCCATCACGATCAATGGCACCTTTTGTTGTCATATTCACTTCTAATCCGTTTTCTACCATAGAAGAATTGGTAATGGAAAATTGAAGTTGATCGGTAACAAGTGGCTCGTCCAAATATTTACGGAGTAACTCCATCTGCAGTGGTTTATGATTGGAAACTCCAAAGTGACGTACTTTTCCACTTTCTTTTAAAACACGAAATGCTTCTGCCACTTCTTCTGGCTCCACTAAAGCATCTGGGCGATGCAATGCAAGCACATCTAAATATTCTGTCTGTAAACGTTTTAAAATTTCATCCACACTTTTTAGTATATATTCTTTTGAAAGATCATACATTTTTCCTGGGACAATACCACATTTTGATTGTAATATTATTTTTTCACGAACAGACGGTTTCATATCAATGGCTTTTGAGAAAATTTTTTCACATTCTCCTTTTCCATAAATATCTGCGTGCTCAAAAAAATTAACACCAAGAGATAACGCTTTTTCTATAAAAGAAGCTGCTTGTTTTTCATCCAATCCATTCATACGCATACATCCTGAGGCAATTACAGACACTTGCATATTACTTTTTCCAAGTTCTATTGTTCTCATTATAAATCCTCCTTATAGTAATTATTATTTTTCCTTTGCTCATTTTCTTTTGCTACTTCCAATATACCCAAAATTAAGATTTTTTCAACCTTTCTTTCCAACAATTAAATCATAGCTTTCCGCTATCATTCTTTTGATCTCTTCATCTGGAATACTACCATCTAAAATAACGGTATTCCAATACTTTTTATTTTGATGATAGGCTGGAATAACAGAATCAAATGCATTTCGCCAAACATCTCGCCATTCTGGATCCACTTTAATATTGATTCTCATTTGTCCTTCATACTCATAAGTCCAAAGAAACGCCTTTTTATTTTTCTTATAGCGCACCAATATCCAATTTGGATCATGAAACGGTGCATCTTGATAGCTATCCTTAAAAGACAAACCATAAGCTAACACTTCTTCTCTCGTTTTCAAGTAAATTCCCTCCTTCTACTAATCCCTATTCTTATCATACAATATAAACGATTTCTTTTGTTAATACTACTCTTTTATCTATTTTGAAATCACTTCTTTAAAATTCTTTTATTCGCTATTGACTTCTTATCTTTGCGTAAATCAAAAGATCCATTTTATCAAAACAATGATAAAATGGATCTTTTCATAGTAGTATGCATTTATTATAATTGATAATTTTATTTATTTCTTTATCTTTTTATTTCACTTTTCTAGAAGGCAGTCCATCCAGATTCTGTCAAGAAATACATAATGCCAAAAGAAATGGTTATAAATACTATAACCTTTGGAATCACCCATTGGAACCATTTCGTAAATGGAACACCTGCCATAATACAAGAACCAATCATCCAACCAAGGAATGGTGTAATCAAATGTGTAAAACCATCTCCATATTGAAACGCCTGTACTGCAAGATTCGGATCGAGATTTAGCGCATCCGAAATCGGCTTAATAATCGGAACAAGAATCGCAGCTTTTGAGGTTGCAGATGGAATAATAAATCCTACAAGAGCTACAATTACTGTCATACCAATTCCTGCAACTGCTCGTGGTAAGTCCATCAATGGACGAGAAAGCACATATACAATGGTATGAATAATATGCCCTTCTGTCATAACAAGTGACATTACCATTGCTAGACCTATTACAAAGCCGACAAATACCATACTTTGAAGTCCTTTTACAATTTCGTCTCCAATGCGATCAAAAGAGAATCCTCCTAAAAATCCAGTAATAATAGAAACGAGAAGGGAAAGGGCTACCATAAGATATAAAATGCTACCCGTATCTCCTGTAAGCAATGGATAAGCAACTACAATTATGTACTGTCCGAGGAACACAACAAGAATCAAAATTGTTCTAAGAGAAAGTTTTGTTCCTTTATTAAGCATCTCTTCTTCCTCTTTACTAACAACCATATTTGCTGGGTTCCAACCTTCTGACCACATCAAAGATTTTGTAGGGTCTTTCCGGATTTTCTTTACATATCGTAATAAGAAAATCAATCCGATTACCATGAAAAAGTTCATACTAATAAACATAGTAAAAAATGCTCCATAGACTGGTACATCCATCATCATCTGTGTAATAAACTGTTTTGTAGGTCCTGTACCAAATCCAATTAATGTAGCATACGTTGATACACCAATAGCACAAATCGGATCTAACTTTAACTTTTTACAGAACACAACCCCAATTGGAACTACTGCGATTAGGGCATCAGAACCACCAAACCCGCCTAAATAAACCATGAGAATAAACATAATGGAAATGAGAATATTCTCATTTAATTTATAAATAGCCCAGTTCAATAGCTCATCAATAGCTCCTGTTGCCATAACAACAGCTGTCATCGCTCCCATTACAAGAACCGTCCAAATAACAGCACCTGAATTTATCATTCCTTGTAATACTAGCATAAACATTTTCCATGGACTAACAGGTGTCTGATAACCTAAATAGGAAAACTCTGTACCGATAATAGTTCCATTGGCATCTTTTCCAAACTCTCCTGCTGGAATCACATAAGTCAATAAACTAGCCACAAGTAGTAACCCTATCATAATCCAAAATAAATGTGGCATCTTAAATGTTTGTTTCTTTTCTGGCTTATTCACTCCCATACCTACCTCCTGCGGATAAAACCTTTCTCATTTTCTTTCTTATGCTTTCAAATAATCTAAGACATATCGTGTCATAAATTCAGAACCTTTTCTAAGAGACTCTTCCTGAATATCAAACTGGCAGTGATGTTGAGGATAGTTGTAACCCTCTCTCTTTCCTGCTCCAAGCACACCATAAAATCCATCATATTTTTCCAGAATATATCCAAAGTTATCTCCTGCACAGATTGGCTCTGTCTGTGTGGATACCTCTAAGCCTTCTACGTCATTTACTAATACTCTAGCACGCTCGATCATTTTCCTATTATTCATAACAGGGATAACTCCTCCTGTGTAAATGAGTTCCACATCCACATCGTGAATTTTCCCAACTCCTTCGCACATATTTTCCATAATCTTTGCTAATTTCTTCTGTCCACCTTCTTTGTAGTAGCGAGTCGTTCCTTTTATTACTGCTTCCGAAGGGAATACATTTCCAACGGTTCCGCTATGAATCGCTCCAACGGATACAACACTATGATCCAGTACATCATAGTAATTACTTGGAATCGAAGAAATCTGTAATACGAGATCACAGGCCGCTTTAACTGGATCGTTCACTAAGTCTGGTCTTGCCCCATGTCCCCCCTGTCCATGAATCTTGCACTCAAATCCGCTTCCGCCTGCAAATACCGCATCTGGAATTAGAAGAATTTCACCTTCTGGCATAGTACTCCAAATATGTAATCCAATCACTTGATCCACTCCACCTATCGTATCAAAATATGCCAGTGCTTCTTCCACACCTTTTCCAATTTCTTCTGCTACTTGGAAAAATAATTTTACAGTTCCATGTAGCTCTTTTTGGAAACTTTTCAAGACTTTTGCAGTTCCAAGTAACATGGCAATGTGGGCATCATGACCACAGGCATGCATCAAACCTTCGTTTTTAGAGGCAAAGTCTAAGCCTGTATCTTCCTTTACTGGAAGAGCATCAATATCCCCTCTTACTACGATCGTCTTTCCTGTTTCTACACCTTCAATAGTCGCAATAATTCCATAGTTTGGTTTCAGCTCTTCAAAAGAAATGTCCATCTTTGTCAATTCCTCTTTAATTTTTGCAGAAGTTTCTTTTTCCTCTAACGATAACTCAGGATGTGCATGAAACCATCTTCTCATTTCAATAATATACGCTTCTACCTCTTTGTATTTTTCTGCAACCTTGCCCATAAAAATACCTCCTTCTTACATTCACACTTTTTATTTCATTTTATGTTTTTTATTATTTCTCTTTCCTTCTAATCTATCTTATCTATCTTATTTGTTCTCACAAAATACATAAGTTTTTAATCGTTCAAAGGCTTCTTTCACTCTAGAAAGTGGAAGCGCCAAATTCATACGGATTGCATAATCTCCATGGAACATTCTTCCATCTTGTACAGCGACTCCAACTTCCCATGCCTTCTTTTCCACTTCTTCGATTGTAGTATTTTGTTCTTTACACCACTTCTCACAATCGATAAATAACATATAAGTTCCTTCTGGTTTTGTAACTTCTACTCCTTTAAACTCTGTTTTAATAAATTCACAGGCATACGTGATATTTTCTTCCATCACTTCTCTTAGCTCTTTTAACCACTCTTTTCCTTCTTGTTTATAAGCACCAATTAATGCGTGCATACTTAAAACATTCATGTCGTTATAATGGCAAAGGGAAGATTCTTTTTCTACCCTATCACGGAGCCATGAGTTGTAGATAATGTGGTAACTTCCAATCAAACCTGCTAGGTTAAACGTCTTACTTGGTGCATATAATGCCACCGTTCTCATTCGCGCATCTTCGCTGACGGATTGAGTTGGGATATGCTGATGATTTGGCAAAGTCAAATCCGACCAAATTTCATCAGAAATAACGTATACATCATATTTCTTAAATAATTCCATCGCCTTTTCTAATTCCCAACGCTCCCATACACGACCACATGGATTATGAGGAGAACAAAAGATCGCTGCATGAATCTTCTCGGTCTTTAACTTTTCTTCCATATCTTCATAATCCATACGCCAAATGCCTTCTTCATCTTTCTTTAAAGGACTGTGCACCATATCGTATCCATTGTTTGTCAAACTCATAGTAAATCCAATGTAAGTCGGTGTATGGATAAGCACTTTGTCTCCCTTAGAACACAAAACGTTTAACGCACTAATAACTCCTCCTAACACCCCGTTTTCATAACCAATACATTCTTTTCCAAGTCCTGTTACATGGTTTTGTTCCTCATGCCATCGGATAATAGCATCATAATAAGCATCAGTCGCATCAAAGTATCCATAAGCAGGATGTTCCACACGCTTGATGATCGTCTCTGGAATCGTAGGAACTGTCGGGAAATTCATGTCCGCAACCCACATCGGAATAATATCGAATCCTTCTTTTGGTCGTTCTGGGGCAAAACCAGGTCTCGTACCAAGACCATCAATAGCAATGGCATCTTTCCCTCTTCTATCCATAATACTTGTAAAATCATACTTCATAATATTTACCTCACTTTTTCTATTTCTCACTCTCTACACTAAGTAGTAACTTTATATTTAATTTACTTAACTATTAACTAACTACAGTTTAATAAGTTTTTTAGTAAATGTCAATGTATTTTTATCATTTTCACATTTATTTTTGACGAATTGTACAAAATCACAATTTTTATATTTTTTAGGATGAACAAATGCGATGTTTTCGTTTTTTATTCTTTTGATTTTTATGCAAATATACCAAAACAAATATTATATTCAATTGGAGAATGTGGAGGATATCATTCAAATGAAGATGTTGATGAAGATAAAATCATGAGATTTGGTAGAGTAAAGAATGTTGGCTGGATCGCTTGGTCTTGGAAAGGAAATAGTAGTGATTTAAACTATTTAGATTTATCTTATTACTAGAGTGGTAATACTCTAACATCGTTTGGCAATCGTATCATTTATGGAACGGATGATGTTCAAGAGACTTCAAACATATGCAGTATTTTTTCCAACAACAAATAAAATTTGTTTCTACTCTAAAAAATACTGTAATTTTCTAGGAAAAAGATACTAGTAAAAAATAGAAAATAAATCCCTCATACATTTCCATATAAAAATTTACTCCCTATTCCTAAATATGAAAAGGACTAGGGAGTTTTTTATTTACAACAAGGTAATCAACCAAGTAACCAATAGGACACTTCAATAAAAAATATCAAAACGAATGATTTTTATTAATTTTTTTGCATAACATATTTGACAATAGCTGACGAATATGAGGGATTCATGAACTAGATTTATCACATTACTAAATTGTATCCACTATCATCTTATTATCTACAAAATATACAGCATTAATAAAACTCTTCTCTTCTTTTAGCATTTCAGAGCTTTTCGTTTTTGTATTCATTTTATATAACTGAAACATTCCTCCTTCTGATTTTGGAAGTTTACAATAATAAACTTCATTCTCTTTATATCCACCTAAAATAGCATTATCCACGTATTTTTCTATCTTCTTTCCATCATAAGAAATTGATATTATTTGTTTATCATTTTGAGCAACGATCTGATCACCAACGCAAAATCTTTGGATATTAGTAGCTAAGACTTCTTTTGATAAGTCTTTTTCATCTAAATATACCAATTCTTGCGATTCATTAAGATATAAAATCGTATTTCCAAGTATGGCAAAGGATAATACACCTTCTTTTGTTAACTGCTTATTTTCTTTTGTTTGAATCGTAATAGATTCAAGAATATTTTTATGATTACGATTGATATAATAGACTTTTTTCTTTGTAGCAATCACCTCTCCTACTTTTCCTTTATGTAAAATACTTTTTCCTTCGTTTCCTTCTAAAACGAGGGTATCCTGCTTTGTATTTTCATATATTTTTATTTTTCCTATTTTATTGTTATAATTCGTTTTTCCATCATCTGAAATCCCATTACACATTAAGGCTTCATTATTCGTTATTCCAAGAAAATTTTTTTCATACCATTCATAACATTCGTTCGATGTGCGTATTGTATCATCATCGAAAAAGGCTTCCAATACTTTATCTTCTTTGGAGCTTAAATAGGAATGAACTTTTGAATCCAAATCCTCACTTGAGAAAATACAAAGTAAAACAACAATGGCACAAAAAGTAATGGCTACTATCTGAAATTTCTTTCTTACTTTTCTCCCCTTTTCTTTTATCTTATTCGTGTTTTTTCTTTTAAAAATACCATTGAGTGCTTTCATTTCATCATCCTTTCACCCAGACATAAGGAATACAATCAAATATTAAAAAGATGTATTTCTTATGTCTCAAAATTCTATCACTTTTTATTATCTTTTAAAGGTTTGATGTTATCTCTCTTTTAGGATTCCTTTGTACTTGGTGGTACACTTAATACCGTATTTACTGTTTCATCAATACTTGAAACATCGTTCGCATTCGGAACTAAGATCTTAGACACATCGCCAACTTCAATCCCTGTTGCTTTTGTTGTAACAGAAGTATTTGAATGAGTACCAGCACTGTCATTTGCACTATAATGGCTCGTATTGCTATGAGAAGCATGATTGCTATGGTTACTATGAGAACCATGGGAACTATGGGAGCTATGCCAAGAAGAAGAAGAAGAATGGCTTGCATGACTAGAATGACTCTCATGACTACTATGTCCACCATACCCAGAGCTATGAGAACTATGGGAACTGTGAGAACGATGGGAACTATGAGAACGATGTCCTGCAAGAACTTCATCATACATTAATAGACTCAATACTAAAACTAAAGTCCCAATTGTTACTACTTTATTTCTTGTAATATTACCTTCTTCCTCATAAAGAAAATCTTCGATACATTGTCCAATTTTTGGAAATAATTCATTTTTCATATGTATTTTCTACCTCTCATTCAGAAATTCCAACACAAACCCCATTTTTCCACTCTGTTGTGTAGGATTTATTACTTGTTTTATAATAAATACAGCTTCCATCCGGTTTATTATTTTTAAAAGTGCCTTTTATATAAGGTACATCTGAACTACTAAAATAATAAATTCCATTGCCGTTCATTTTATCTTCTGACCACTCACCTACATAATGATCGCCTTCTTTCCATTCATAAGTTCCATTTCCAGATTTCATCCCTTTTTCTACATTTCCAGAATAAGTATCCCCATCTTCATATAACACTTCACATTTTCCATACAGTTTTCCATCTTTAAACTCCCCTTCATAATAATTTCCACTCTTCATAAGGACATTAATTTTATTGGTTAACGCTTTATCTTGAATATAAAATATATATTCTCCCTTCTTTGTTTTCTTTGTATACGTTCCTTTTACAAATTCATTATTTGCAAATTGTCCTTTTAATCGCGAACCATCGGCATACGTATACGTCCCTTTGCCTTGCATTTTGTCTTTTTTCCACTGCCCGTTATAAATAGAACCATCATAATAAGTGAATTTTCCTTTTCCATGTCGTTTATTCGCTTTAAAATTCCCTTCGTATACCGCTCCATCCGTATAAGTATATGTTCCCTTTCCAGAAATTTTATCTTTTTTATAATTGCCTACATACTCATCCCCATTTTCCCAAACAAACTTTCCTTCTCCTTGTTTCATTCCTTTTAAAAACTTTCCAGAATAAGTATCTCCCGAAAAATAATATAATGTTCCCTCTCCATCTGGAATAATCTCTTTTAATTCTCCTAAATAAATTCCCTTATCAAGAGACTGATATTCTAATGTTCCATCTTTTATTAAAATATCATCAACTGGTGCTTCCTCTTGAAGACCGATATATACTAAAAATACTAATAAAATCGAAAGTACAATTCCTATATATTTTTTCTTCTTATGCAATTTCATAACCTCCCACCTAAATCCATGTCTTAAAAATAGAAACAGCCTCTTCATCGAAATACATACATTCAAATAATGTATCTAAAATTCCCTTATACATTTGGCACCGATAATTATTCGGAGTTCTTTCATATATATGATTCTCCATTGCCAAATTAATAACAGGGCATACCCCGCAATAAGGGTGATAAACACAATCACAACAACTTGGCAAACTCTCTAGCACGGAAGATTGGCACGTTATTTTACAAACATTTGACTCCATTAAATCATCATATGTCATCTGATAAACGTTTCCTAGTCGAAATGTCGTATTTCCCATCTCTGCCATCATTCTTCCTTCATCACATGTATAAATATTACCATCATAATAATAGGCTATTTGTCCGACAGTTGCTCCACATGGGGAACGTAATTCCATATAATTATCAGAATAACCTGCTAATATCTTTCTTAAAAAGATTTGTGCATGTCCCTCCACAATATGGACTCCTTTTTTGTTATATTCCAATAAAATATGGATTACTCTCTTATAAAAATGAATAAATTCTTCTGGCGAGTATCCAACTTCATCCCAATGCTCTTTTGCATAGCCAAGTGGTGTTAATGGACGAATAAATATATGTTGTAAACCAACGTTTAAATAAGCATCAATAATTGCTTTTGGATCTTCTAGACTCTTTTTAGTCGTTGTTTGTATTGCACCTACACTAATTCCTGAATTTTTTAATCGCAAGATATTATTTTTTACAATTTCATATGTCCCATCCCCCTTTTGTGTTGGGCGATTTGTATTATGAATCTGTTCATTTCCATCAAGAGAAGTAGAAACAACTATATAATGCTCCTTAAAAAAAGAAATCATCTCTTCATTTAACAAAAGTGTATTTGTTACAACAGAATACTGAATTTTTTTGTCATTACAATTTCTTTCGCTATATTCCACAATATATTTTATTGTTTCAAAGCAAGTAAGCGGTTCTCCTCCTTGAAATTCAAAGGTTAAAAAATCACTTGGAGATTGCAACGCAATATCTACTGCCCTTCTTGCAGTCTCCTTATCCATAATACCCTTGTGAATTTGTTCAGAATCCTGTGCTTGACAATAGACACAACACATATTACAAGCATTTGTTAACACAAAGATATGTAAGCAGGTTGCTGAAAACAAGTATTGTTTATTATTGCGATAAGGCATCATTACCTTTTCCACAAACACTTCTCTTGTTTCATCATAAACAAAATACTTTTCTTTTAACTCTCTTAATATTCTTTCTGGAATCTGCTCAAAATCTTCTTGTACCAAATTCATCAAAGTATCTTTTTCTATAAAACAATAGCTTCCCTGTTCGTTTGTAATCATAAACTTGTCTTTAAATTTTTTATAATTAAAATAGTTTAGTTTCATTTGTATTCCCCTATTATTGGCTTAACTTCTGGATTCATTAGAGTTTTTGTGGACACAAAAAAACCTCCACATATATTTTTCACTACACATGAAGTACATTCTTCCATATAACGTATTTTATGTTCTGTAATACTTTTCACAGCAAGATACCAATACCCATGCTCAACCGCACACAATGGAAAATTGTATAATTGAACATCAATTCCTCCATGAATTAAAATATCAATCGCCTTTTTTATTCTTTGAAACGCTTCCTCATAATCAAGCCATAGTTCGTTTTTATGAACTGCTGCATTTCCCATCATTTCCATAGCAATAAAATTAACACAAAATACACCTTGATAATATTCTCGAATATAACGAGCTGTTTCTTCCATTGTATCGATATTTTTCCTTGATACAACAATTCGAATTTCTACTTTTTGTCCACTCTGGAGCAAATTTTTAATTCCTTGATCCGTTTGTTTAAAACTCTCTATAGAATTTGTAACCCCATCATGGATATCTTCTATAGAAGAATGTAGGGGAATGGCAAATCGCATCCCATTTGGAATATATTGCAATAACTGTTGTAAAAATTTCTTATCACTGGCCGATCTTCCATTCGTTAAAAGTTGATAACCTGAATGTTGATATTTTTGCTTCAATAACGACAAAATCGAGAATAGATCTTCTTTTGCCAACGTTGGTTCTCCCCCCGTAACATTAATATAACCAATCTCTTCTGGTAACGCTCTAATGTAACTTTTAATCCAACTACTTTGTTGTAATTGTTTTTTCCTTCTCACATTCTCTGGCAAAGGACACATCACACAATTGGAATTACACTTATTCGTAATAAAAATATCCACCTCTTGATTTTTACTAGAATAAACTTTTGTGATTTCTCCTTTTCCCGAGATTTGAAATACATCGTTTTTATAATATTCCTTTTCTTCTATATTTTTCACTGGGTAAATAAAAGTTTCATTTCCAATTTTTATCTTCAATTGATCGGGATAAACAATCTGCATCGTATCACTTTGATTTATAATTGTATCATTAGAAGTATAACGTACTAACCGTTCCCCTTGTTTCCATCCTACTATTTTTCCTAACATCATTTTATAATCCTTATTCCTAAAAATATCACTGTCCCTAAAACGATAAAAATCGCAAATGGGATTTTTCTTACAATAATAACTGTGTCTTCTCCATATTTGCTCTTCTCCCATCTTTTAATAGCATCTACTTGCTCTTCCTTCAATCGACTACTCATATCCTCATTGGTATGGTGTGGTAAATTTTTCACTTTTGATGGAAGAAATTTAGCAACTGTTCCATAGGAAAGAACCATACCTTTTTTTATCTCACTCGTTGGGATTTCTTCGTAATTATACCAACTTAAAAAATATCGAACTACCAAAACTCCCAGTAATAGAATATAACTTTTTATGGAAATACCTTGAAATCCAAATCTATAATTATAAACTATGTTCCATACTCCGATACCAACTAAGCTATACCACTTTTTTAAAAACTGGCATTTTTGAATAAGCAACGCAATAAAAATATTTAAAAATGTAAAAAATAATTGATTTTGTTTATAAATCTCTTGTAACACGACTAAAAATATTTTTGTTAGTCCTCCGAGATATAACATACTTATCACATAATTTTTTAATAACTGCAACACTACTTTATGAGAAAACATAACATTACTGTATTTTTTCTTCTTTTTAAAAATATGTACGATCGTATCGCCAATTACATGAAAATATGCCAGTAAAAAAATAAAAATCAACATTGTTAATGCTGGTACATTCGTCTTATTCCCAATATCATAAAATCTAGCTGGTAAAAGAGTAGTCAAACAGATTAATAGTTTGCTATCTCCAGCAGCCCAAAAATGAAATCGGTAAAGTAAAATAGAAATAAGACACATAGCAAATAAATTGATAAAATAAAGAGCCCTAAATTCCTTTGCATAAAAACAATAATAAATTCCATTTATTACAAGACCACTAACAAAACCTTTTATCAACACTTTATTTTGAATAATACCTTTACGAATATCTGTAGTTGTCACATAGAAACCCATAATCAGTATGATACTAATTAATATTGATTCACATAATATCATACTTTTTCTCCTATACGATTGGACAATGCGATAATATAATTTTCAAATTCCCAAATAGTTGTTTGAAGGTCATAACGGCTATCTATAATCTCACAGATAAAATATTGTTCTTTCTGTTCTGTTTTTATTGTAGCAATTTCCTCATAAGCCTTGATTGCTCTTTTTATATTTCTTTCTCTATATATTTCTTTATTCAAAAATAACTTATTCTTCATTTTCCTCAAACCAATCTTTTAATATCTCTTTTGAATCAAACATTTCTTCTTGTTCTTCTATCATGGAATCATCAACTACTATTGTAGACGCTAATGCTCTTGCTACTATCATTTCTCGAATATTTTTTGTTTTTTCTGCTATCATTCGGCGTGTCTCTTCTGCTATTAAATTGTCTTCCAATTTCTGAAATAATATTTGAATATCTTGTTCTTCTTTTGGAGTTATGGATATCATATAATATTGATTATCCAAATCTAAATGAAAGTACGCCTCATCAAGTAGTGCATATACTGCTTTAAAGACAACTTCCTTATCATATAATTCTCTTGAAAATTTTCTTGTATTTAACATTTGTTTCTCCATTTTATATAGATATTATTACATTTATAGACTAATTTTAACATATTATATTCTATAAATCATAAATTCTCTATTTCTTTATATAATCTTAACAATAAACATAACTCATAACAATTTTCCTATAAAATGTATATATTAAAAAATCAAAATTATATATTCAGATAAAA
>OBXV01000592.1_pt1 | contig 15325 bp, 4 predicted proteins | sample 1495451 | NCBI WGS metagenome assembly OBXV01 (sample SAMEA2580178, study PRJEB22360) | human gut metagenome | biome: human gut; feature: human-associated habitat; material: faeces | place: Denmark | collected 2008/2010
CAGTTAGGCGAAAATTTACCAACTATGGTATTCCATTTTTTTACATTTATAAATATATTAATTAAAAAGCCTCTAAATTTCGTTTTTCAACGAATTTAAAGGCTTTCTTATAATCTATCTTATGATATCATTTTATTTGTCATCGTTTCTACATTTCAGATAATGGTTTTACTCCAAAATGTTCAAATAAGATTTTTTCTGCTTCTGTATTCCATAATCCTTTATGGCGTTTGTCCTCTGCAATACTATCAATTCCACCTACATGAGTAACCATAACCGCTGGATTGATTCTTCCTTTTGCAGCTAAATCAATGGCTTCAATTAAATCGTCCGTATTTCCACCAGTTGTTCCAAGAATATGAGTACTTGTATAATGAGTATTATATAAGTTCATTTCTGCACTAAATTGATTATCAACTTTAATAAAAAGGGATTTGTCACTATAGATTAATGCCAAAGATAAATAGTATTGAAAAACCACTCCATATTTCTCAACATTCTCGTATTTTTATATCATATTTCTTTATCCAATAGTTGATCTGGAGCAAATAAGCAAGCATCTGTGGTCCTGCCATAAGCTGTCCATACCATGGTTTTCCATAATCGGACGGACTTTCTAGAAATCGTTCTAATTTCTTTGGATCGACAAATGCTCGAATTGGAGAACTGATATCATCCACCTCTTTTTTCAACATTGCTCCTAATAGTTTCTCATATTCTGGGTGATATGTTTTTGGATAAGGGCTTTTCTTTCTCCAAAGCACATCTGCTGGAAGATGTTTCTCCCCTGCATGGCGAAGAAGGCCTTTTACAATACCATCTGTACATTTCATTTCCCAAGGCACATTAAACACATATTCCACAATACGGTAATCTGCAAATGGCACTCTAGCACCAAGTCCTGCATACATACTCGTTCGTTCCATTCGATCTAACAATGTAACCATGAACCATTTTAAATTCAAATAGGCGATTTCTCTTCTTCTTTTCTCTTCCTTTGATTCCCCAAAAAGTGCTGGTGTCTCATCAATAGTCTTTTGATACGCCTGATCCGCATATTCCTGCATTGGAAGCCCTTTTATGATTTCATCTCTTAGTAAACTCTGTCTTGGCTCCATGCTCATAGACCAAGGAAAATGATTGGATTCTAACATTTCTTTCTTATGAAACCAAGGATATCCTCCAAAGATTTCATCCGCACACTCTCCTGTTAAAGCAATCTTACTGATCGGTGCTACTTTGGAACAAAAATAAAGCATAGAAGACTCAACATCAGCCATACAAGGGAGATCTCTTGCATCAACAGCTTTTGATAAGTATTCAATCAGTTGCATATTATCACATTCTAAGTAATGGTGATTGGTATTACTATACTCCACCATCCGATCCACATAAGGGCGATCTCTGCTCGGCTGGAAATCATTTGCCTTAAAATATGTCTGGTTTCCTCGAAAATCAAAGGAAAACGTATCTAGCTTCTTCCCTTTTTTTTCTAGCTCTTTGGCACAAATAGCGGTAACAAGGCTACTATCAATTCCCCCAGATAAAAAAGTACAAATCGGCACATCCCCTATCATCTGTGACTGAATCGCATCAGTCAAAAGCCATTCCGTTTTTTCAATCGTTTCTTCCAAGGAGTCCGTATGTTCCACGCTTTTAAGTTCCCAAAAGGGATTTTCTACGATTTCCCCCTTTTTTATCGTTAAAATGTGTCCCGACAACACTTCTTTCACTCCATGAAAGACTCCTTTTCCATAAGTCTTTGCAGGCCCTAATGCAAAAATTTCACAAAGTCCTTCCTTATCAAGAACTGGCTCTACATTCGGATAGGAAAATAAACCTTTGATTTCAGAGGAAAAAACAAGAACGTCTCCTGCCATAGTGTAAAATAATGGTTTTACTCCTAACCGATCTCGAATCAAATGTAATGTCTCTTCCTTGGAATCCCATAAAGCGATAGAAAACACACCATTTAATCTCTCAATATAGGATAGCCCTTCTCTCATATAGCCTAACAAAATCACTTCGGTATCACTTGTCGTCTCTAAAACTTCCCCTTGCTTTTTTAACTGTTCTCGCAGTAAATTCATATTATAAATCTCACCATCAAAACTAATGGCAAATGTACGATCTCCCCTTTTTCTTATCATCGGTTGATGTCCACTTACTAAATCAATGGATGCAAGACGCACATGGGCAAGCCCACACCCTTTTTCTAGGTAGACACCTTCATCGTCTACCCCTCTTCTCTTTTGGACTTGATTCATTTCCAATAAAATTTTCTTCCACTTTTCCTCTTTTGTCACATCCAATGACGGATTAAAAAATCCCGCAATTCCACTCATATAGACTCCTTTTTTTACTACGCTCTGTTTATTTTATTCTAGTTCCTTCTTCTTTCATTCCTTAAAATATTTAAGAAAATGATTTTATCAATGGCTGATATTGTTTATTTTCTAATGCTTTTTGAATTGTAGGAATCAAAAGTTCTGTATGGGCGATCATAGAATTTGGCTTCTTGATCGGATCGTCTTGCCCAAACGGAAGGAAATAAATATTTTTTGCGTTTAAAAGCAGTCCAATGTTTTTCATATTCATTCCTAATGCATCATTTGTGGAAATCGAAATGACTAAAGGCTTTTCATTGCGAAGATGAGCCTTAGCAGCCATCAAAACAGGGGTATCGGTAATTCCATTGGCTAATTTTGCAATGGTGTTTCCTGTGCATGGGAAAATCACCAATAGATCCAGTAACCCTTTTGGACCAATTGGCTCTGCTTGTGCAATTGTTTTCATAATCGGATTTCCCGTTAACTCCTTTGCTTGTTCTAAAAACTCCTTTGCCTTTCCAAAACGACTATCAATAGTCTGTGCATTTTCTGAGAAAATACATTGGACATTAGCACCTGTATTTACCAGTTTTTCTAATTCTTCCATTGCATTCTTATAAGTACAAAAAGACCCTGTAAAAGCAATACCAATTTTTTTTCCTTTTAAATCCATATTATTAACTCCAATATTCTTTATTGATTTTCTATCTCTTTCTTTATTACGTTAGCTAAAATCTCAGCAGAAGACTCTGGAGCATACCTGCCAGGAAGACCTAGACAAGAGTATGCTTTGATTCCAAGTTCCTTTGCACTCCCAAAGTCCACTCCTCCACTACCTGAAGCAATGTCATAAATTTCTGTTTGTCTATCCATTTGTTCTAATATTTCTTTTTTTAATACTTGCTCTGGAATCGTATTAAAAACAAAATGACTGCCCTTTAACACATTTGGCATTTCTTCCATCAAAACAGCTCGTTCTGCTACAATACTAGCTTCTGCCATAACTTCTTCTCTTCGCACACAAACTGTAACCCTTGCACACATACTCTTTAGGTACTGCACTAGCGTCTTTCCACAAACTCCATATCCAAGCACAACACTTTTGCTTCCATGAATATTTCTTGGACTTTTTGCAATCGCCTCGGCAAGCACACCTTCTGTTGTGGCAATACTATTATAAATGGCGATTTCTTTTCTCTTCATATAGTCAAAAATAATAACGCCTCGCTCTAATAGATCTTCCTTCATTTCCTCTGGAATACATCCTGCAAATAACATTTGTCCCTCTTGTATTTCTTGAAGTAATTTCTCAATGAAAATAGGCTCTCCTCCTCGTTGATGGAATTTTAATTCTCCATCTTTTTGTAAGCAAAGAGGAATTGGAGCTAAAATCACTTTTGAAGACTTAACTGCACTTTCCATAGAGTCTACCATTTTTATTGTATCCCCTTCTCCATTTATTTCCTCACAAAGTGCATACGTACAAATACGATATCCCATTTTCTCTAACTTCTTTGCTAGATAGACTTGACGTCTATCCCCACCAATTACTGCAAAATCATAAGAATAACAACGCAAACGGACACTCCCTTTTTTCCTATTCTTATTATCCTATGCCTGAACTACAAAAAGGTTCCTGAACAAGAAAGGGATTTCCTATGAAATAAAAAAATATGCCCCATCTTATAATGGAAGCATTTGATTTCTTCCACCATAAGAGGGACATATTTTAACTAATATTTTGAGTATATTGATACTAGGAAAGTTTTATTGCTGTACTAGTTTCCATTCTTTTATACTTATTCTTTCTTTTTATAGTGCAGATTTTTACCGTCTGCATAGATAGAAAGTGTTTTATCACCTAATACAAAAGCATTTTCTGCAGCTTTTGCATGTTCTTCTGTATCTGCTACTGCAAACGCTGCATTGCTACCAGGATTAGAAATACGGATCTGTGATTTAATATTTGTTAAATCACTTGTTATATTTAACTGTCTTTGAGCTGTGATATAAATATCATTCTCCATATTTGGAACACCAGTAATCTTGATTGATCCATTTGCATAGTAAATTCCATCTACCATGTTTCCTACTTTGTTACCAGTAATTGTAACATCTCCAATTTCAAGAGTTCCGTTTCCTTGCATATAAACAGTACCACCATTTGACGCTTTATTATTGCGAATGATACCACCATTTAATGTGGCTTTACCATTTGATAACCAAATAGCTCCACCATTTCCATTACCTAAGTTGTTTTCGATAATAGTATCTTCTGGATTTTCTGTACTTGTCATAGTGAAATTTGAACTTTGATCAATACAGAATGTTCCACCTGAGCTTGTTCCATGGTTACCAGATACAAGACCGGATTCAATAATCACAGAACCACCGACTGCTAAAACTGCACCACCATATGGAGTACAGTAGTTATCTCTTATCTCTCCACCTGTCATTCGAAGAGTTCCACCGCTGATGCGAGCAGCACCACCATTTCTTCCATAGTTATTACTATTATTAGCATTATTTTTAAGAACTGCACCTTTTCCTAAGTTTAATTCTCCACCAGTAATAAGAACTAATGCATTATCTGCAACAACACCTGTATTGCTTGTACCACGTTTTAATACAGCATCTTCAGTTCCTGTCCATACAGCTCCACCATCGACTTCTACATTTTCAAGAAGAACGGTTCCCTTGCTTACTTGGAAAAGAACTCCATTAAATGTATCCGCACGTTTGATTGTATGACCACTTATTGCTAAATTTTTATTGATAACAATAGTTTCCCCTACTGTAATATCTTTTATCAGTTGGATGTTTGCACCGTCATTTGCTGCAGTAACCGCTTCTTTTAATGTTGCATAAGATTGATTTCCAATTCTTGCTTCATAACTTCCGACTTGTATATAAGCAATATCACTTGTTATAGATACTCCAGTTCCTTCTGTATTTGCTGCATCATTATTTGTCACCACAACAAAATAATACTGATCTTTTGATTCTGGTGTATAACTATCAGAAGTTGCTCCTTGAATTAAAGTTGCCCCTTCATAAGAATTTACGTTATTAGAATACCATTGATAACTTAACTGACCTTCATCTTTTTTATCTACTACAACTTTCAATGGCTGTATTGTTTCTGATGTATCATAAGCCATAGATACTGGTTGTTTTTTGATAGAAGGTGTTGCTGGAATTACATTCATAGTAAAGGATGCTGTGATTGTTCCACCTTTTACACGAACTGTTAATGTCTGTTTTCCTGCTTTATATTTATCAAAAGCATTCATTGCATACATATCGGAATTTAATTCTATTTGACTTCCATTTTCTAATGTTCCAACCACTTTAAATCCTGTAAAATCAACGTCTTCCCCTAACATATAGTCTGTCTTATTTGGAGCAGTAACTTCGATTGATTTTACCTTATCTGTCACTGGACGAACAGAAAATCCTTCTAGTGCTTTTATATTTTTGTTTTTAAGTTCTTGTACCATCTTATCGCTTGATACATAAACAATTGCATTTACTCCGCTAAAAGCATCGTCAGCGATTGTTAAATCATCAAAGTTTTTATAATCGGTTAAGTAGATTTCTTTCAAATTACTTGCATTTCTAAATGCTTCTTTTTCAATCTTTTGTACTGTGTTTGGAATCACTACCGCTTTCATTTCTAAAGCATCTGCAAAGATACTACGATTAATTGCTGTTACTTTAAATGTTAAACGATCTTGTGCTGTTACTGTAGCTGGAATTATAACCATTCCATCTTCTGGAAATTGATCTGCTGTTGCATAGCTTAATGCCACTGTATCATCACCATTAAACGCTTCAAACACAAACTCTGGAGTTGTTATATATGGATATACCGTTACGGAAACACTTGTTTTCACTTCTGGTTTTCTAGTGTAAACAATGTTTACTTTCTTTTGGCCATATGCATTGCTAAATCCTTCTGAATCCACATAATACTCGGAACTATCTAACTCTTCTTGTGTTCCATCTGCATATACAATGGCAATTTTTAAGCCAGTCGCATCAAATGTATCCGCGATTTGATAAATAGTTTTTGTTGGGTTCTTTGTCACTTTAATCGCTTTTACTTCTTTTGTAACTTCTACAGAAAAACTATCAGAAGCAACAGAAGTATCATTCTTATAAGAAATCGTTACCTTCTGTTCTTTTCCATCTTCTTCAAATATCTTTGGTGTCACTGTATAGCGATCAGAGAAAATATATCCCTCTGTTCCATCTTCATACTGTGCTTTCACTAACATTCCGTCTGTATTTAAAGAATCTCCCACAAAATAACGTACTTTTGTTGGCATCTTTTCTACTGTAAGATTTTTAGGAGTCTTATTATTTTCATTGACGATGACATCAAATGTAGCAGAAATATTTGGATTTCCTTTATAACTTACAGTAACTTTTTGTTCCCCTAACGTATCAAAGAATGTCTTATCAAACTTAAGGAATTTATGTCTTACTGTACTTGAAGTCCCATCATCATAGTGAGCAACTACAATTAATCCTTTTTTATCAAACATATCTCCTAATAAATAGGATGTTTTCTTAGGTGCTGTTTTTACTTGAATACTTTCTACTGTTTTACTTTCAACGGTTGTATCTTCAAAGAATTCTAACATAGCTGCAGAACCAAAGTTAGCAACGGTTCTCTTACCAACCACCTTTACATACTGTGCATAAGTTGGACCAAATAAGTTAAGTGTTTTTACTTTTGCATTATCCGCCCAATTATTTGCAGTACCAGCTAACATCCAATCTTCTCCATCCATACTTACATAGACTTCAGCATCTAGAAATCTTCCATTATTTCCTGATTGTCTAGGTGTATAGTTAATAGAAGTTAAGTAGCGTGGCTCATCAAACTTCACTGTAATATATCGCTCGTTATCGCCACCTGCCCACAATGTATGCCACATTGTATTTGGTTTACCATCAAGCGCATTTGTAGCACTTCCACCTTGTTTTACTTCTTCACTAGATGTTCCTACATAACTAATATATTTTAACGGAATATACTTTCTGCTTACCGTATCCGTATCTTCTGTGAAAGTATAAGTTGCAATATCACTTGCCTTCACAGTACCTGTTGCTTTGCTTCTAACTTGTACTACTTGATCTCCTTCAAATGTTGTATCATTTGCAAGATCTTTCCAATTGTTTCCTTCATCAGAAGACCATTCTAATCCATCTACGGTTCCGATCAAACGATTTTCTGCATCATTTCTATAAAGATTAGATGGTGTATTTGCTTTTGTAATATCAATTGTATAGTAGTTTACTGCTCCTTGCAATTTTACAAGAATATCATTTTCTTCTGTAACTCTTGCTAATTCTTCATCTGTAAGTGTGACTTCTGTTGTTACCCCTGCAGACTTCCAGCTATTACCTCCATCTAGGCTGTAAAGAAGTTCATTTCCTGGATTATAAGACTCATCTAATATAATTTTTCCTGCATTTTCTCCATCAAATGAGAATGTGGCCATTTTAAATGTACTATTTCCGAGGAGATAGTTTGCCATTGTTCTGCACGCACCAGATTGAACTGTATTACTATCGTTTGCCTTTGATGCTTTTTTCAATGCTGTTTGTACATAAATATCGATGTCTGCTTTTCCTGTAATTGATGTTACATGTGGTTTAATAAGATTTTCTAAAATATCCTTCATTGGAAGTGGATAATAAGTAAGTGCTTCTGAAATACGTTTTGCAAGCTGTACAAAGTCTGATTCTGACTTACCAGATTTTGCATAAGTATTTACTAAACCAACCCATGCATCCATATTGAGATCTTGAATTTGTAATGCTTCTTCATATAAACGGATTTGCTCTTCTGTATTATCACGATATACATCTGCTAATTTTACTAACTCTTGTGAACGAGCATAGTTTTCTTCATCATTTAATGCGGCTTGAGCCAGTAATACATAACTTACTTGATAGTAACTATCCCAGTTTGTATTTCCCCAGCCATTTAACATTCTTTCACCTTTTTCAGACTGTACCCAACCTGAAATGTCGTTTTGAATAGACCATGTACCAATACCATCTGCCCCAGCATTTGTATTAGTATAATTAAACTGTAAGTATGCAGCATGTCCTGGCTGACCAATTACAGCTCCTGGAACACCGAAAACTTGTAAAATATTTGTTCCTGTTTTTGAAATACCTCCACAAACGGCTCCTTCTTCAAAGACAGTCCAAATTTTTGGCTTACCGCTTTGGTAGCTGATATTTAAATCAAAGACGTCTGTCTTAGGATTTGCTGTTTCATTTGTTAAAGAATATTTTTCTTGCCATTTTTGTTTATTTTCTTGGCTATAATATTTTGCATTATAATAGCCAAAGCTATCTCTATAGGCGATAAAATAGTATGGCCCTGGTGTAAAGTTATTGCTATTGATATTCTCAGGTGCAATATTTTTTACACTAGAATGTGTCCGAACATAGTAGTTTAACCATTCGATTTCTTCATCGTCTAGCATATTGTTCATAACCCAACGCATTTCTTCTACTTCCAGATTTTCAAAGATATTGGTAATTAACATACCTTCATTGTATAACTTCTTATAAATTTCATATCTTCTAACTGGATCTGATTTTTGGGAGAAATCCAACCAGAATACAACATCTGATGAATGGGTTAAACCTAATGTTATCATCATCTTCTTGTAAAGAGAACTATGTGCTTCATCTCTCAAATCTTCGCTATGTTTTGTATAGAGTTCATTAAGAACTTGGATAAATCTTGCATAAGTTCCTACTGGTTTTCCACCTCTTACATATAAATTTAAGGCTTCTACATCATCCATGAACCACTCAAGGGTTGAACGATATCTATCATCTCCTAAATATGCTTTTACTAAAGCATAACTTGCATCACTTACAAAGGTTCTTTGATACATTAATTTCTTATAATCATCCCTTTGCATCAATTGTTCATATGTTTCCTTCGGATATTGCTCTTTAATTGATTTTAATGCTTCATCGTATTCTTTTACTGTTTTTAATAAAGAAATATCCGCATCTTCTTCTGTATAATCTACATTTGCAAGTTTTGCATCTGCAATAACAGAATGATCATATGAATTGGAACCATTATGATCAATATGAATTCTTAAGTATTTTATTCCATCAAGTGATACATCTACTTTAACTGCATTTGTATTTCCTTTTAGAACATCTGTTGTTGTAGCGGTTGCCCAAGTTTTATTATCTTTTGATGTTTGTACAATAAATTTAACACCATTTCCATTATTTCCTTGCGCATTATCAAGTCCCAAATATGCAATAAATCGATCAAAATGATAATATGTAATATACTCTGTTAAATCATACACTAATGTAGATGGTGCATGAGCCCCTAAGCCCTTTAAGAAGTAATTCTTTTCGCCATTCACTAATAATGCGATTGTACCACCACTAGTGTTTTTATCGTACATCAAGTTTCCATATCCAATAGAAGATGAAATCAATTTATCCTTATTAATATTTGATAAATATACAAAATCACCCTCTAAAGTTTCATAAGTACCAGCTTCTTTTACTTGCCATGCATCGGATACAACGGTTTCTTTTGACTCTGTAAGGAATGCTTTTACACGGATATATTTATTCAAATCTCCTTCTTTGATTGTATAAGAAGTTGCTTCTTCATTAGCGATAGCGTCAAATTGTCCATCTTCACTATCACTAATTTCCCATGTATAAACAGCCACATTGTCTTTCTTTTCTAACCCCTTTACAGAGGCCTTTAAAATACCGCCAACTTGTGGTGCCCCTGTCATAAGTGCAGTTGTATCCATATGTACTGCATTCGAATATACTGTTTTAACAGCAGAAACACCTTCTACTTTTATTGTAACTGCAAGACGAATGTACTGATTTGCCACTGTATTATCTACGGTATAAGTTTCTTCGGTAGCATCTTGGATATCTGTAAATTCTGCACCGTCACTACTTCTTTGCCATTGGTACGTATAAGTTGTCTTATCTTCTACATAGCTCATAACTGGTTTTAAAGTTTCACCAATCGTAGAATTTCCTTCTAATGTTACATTAACTAAACTGCGGTATGGCTCAGATACGATTGTTCCAGCAAATTTTCCAGATGTATCAGAAATAACAACTCTTAAATATTTGTTTGCATCAGCATCTTCTTTTGTAATAGTATACTGCGTACCAGTTGCTCCTTGAATATCTTTATATTCTACACCATCATCACTTGATTGCCATTGATATAGGAAGCTATCTTTAGAACCTACCACAATATCTGTGCTTACAGATAGCTGAGCTCCAGGGATTGCTGTACCAAATACAGTTGCACATCCTGATAATACTGAATTTTCTGCTCTTAATAAAACAAGTTCTGCTGCACTTGCCCAATTATTCCATGTTCCTTGTGTAAATGCAAATTTTAATCCTGTTGTTGTAACCGTTTGTGGGAGTGTGAACATGCGATATCCACCAGTTTCCGCTGATTCCACAATACCAACTTCTTTATAATTTCCATTTTCATCTTTACTATAAACAGCTAATTTTGTTGGATAACCTTTTCCTTTTTGGCTATCTTGACGTGTTGCATAAACAATACGGTCTAAACTTACTTCTTTATTGAATGTAATTTCTACAGCATTATTAGTACCAGAACTATTTGTTTCCCAGAATGTATTCCAGTTTCCATCAAAGGCTTTATCAAGGGTATTGTTTCCCCAAGAACCTCTTACACTCTTTACATCGGTAATATAACCATCTTTGGATTCTTTTGTGCTAATACGATAGGTATTCCAGTAATCCTTTTGCATATATTTATTATCTGCTAAAAGGTCTGTCACTGTAATCTTACCGTGGCTTGTTAAATGAACAACATTACTTACTGCTGTGGCTGTTGTATCAACATCACTTTGGTTTTTAATTGTGTTTGTAGCAACAACAAAGTAATAGTATACACCTGATTCTGTTGGAGTCACTTCATAAGTTGCTTCTGTTGCACCATCAATTTTCTCTGCTTTTTCAATATCTGCTGTGTTCTCTGCACTGCGATACCATTGATATGTAATAGTTCCTTGATCAACTGTAGTTGCTTTTGATTCAAATACCGCTGTTTCTCCTACATAGTTTTCTACTGATTTTGGTTGTTTTGAAAACTCTGGAGTATAAGCAACATCTTTTGAAATCATCTGAACTTTTACAGTATCTGATACAACATCTACGGCATCTTCTGCTGAAACAACACAGAAATAATAATAAGTTCCAATTTCATTTGGAAGAGTTAATGTAGCGCTTGTTTGTTCTTCTAATGCTACTTTATTCGTTCCATTCTCATCATCACAACGATACCATTGATAAGAGACTTCTGCTTTATTCTTTGTTGTTGCAGCAATAGAAAGCTCTTTGTTATCTTCGATATAGAAAACTCCACCTTCTAATTGTTTTGTTAATTCAATTTCATCGGTTGCTGTTAACTTCCATTGTGCATGAAGAGTAATATTTTTTGTAGCTTTGATCCAGTCACCAGTTTGAACTTGCTCTCCATCTTCTTTTGCTGTGTACCAACCTAAGAATTTATAACCGTTTCTTTGTAGTACTGGAAGGTTATATTTTTCAAGGAAACGGATTGTTTGGCTCTTTGGATTATCCACTCCATTTCCATCTAATGTCATTGTATAAACACGGGATGTATAAATGTCATCAGAAACTCCATCTAATGCAAGTTCTCCAGCAATTGTTACTGCAGGTTCAATATAAATTCCACTTCCTAATGTTGCTTTGTTGTTCTGAATCTTACCACCCTGAAGATTCAGAATTCCACCAAGACTTGAAATTCCACCACCATTTCCACCTGCTGAGTTATTTTCAATAATACCACCTCGGATACTCATAGTACCTGCTGTATTCACAATAGCACCACCATTTGCATCGGAACGGTTGTCATGAATATGCGCGTTATCGGAAATAACCAAAGTTCCATTAATATAAATAGCTCCCGCACGTCCACTTGTGTAGTTATTAGAGATTTCGCCACCTGAAATAGTTAACTGTGCTCCGTAATCTGCACAAATAGCTCCTGTTGATTGGCGCGCTTGGTTACCACTGATTGTTCCAGATGTCATATTAATGATACAGTTAGAAGAATCTGCGTAAATAGCTCCACCATGATTACCACCGTAGTTATTTAAAAGACTACCACCATTGATATTTAAAGTACCTGCGCTCATCTTAATGCCTGATACATCCCAAGATGCAACATGATTTCTAAGAACAGAGCCTTTTTCTAAGTTCACTACACCACCGTTCATCTTGATGGCTGACACATTTACTTGTCTTCCTGTATTTCTCATACCACGTTGTAAATAGCGATTGACATCTCCAGTCCAAACAGCTCCACCATCAAGAACTACATTTTCTAATGTAAGTGTTCCACCGTTTACGACAAAGGCTTCTTTTGTAAGTGATTTATCTAATTTTATCACTGGAGCTTTTCCGTCTTCTCCTTTGATTACGAGATCGCCTTTTTCTACCGTAATTGTTTTATTTAATGTGATGTCTTTTCGTACTTCTAATGTTCCTTCTCCTTTTTCAAGATAAGGGAGCGCATCTTCTATTTTGGAGTATGGAACACCATCAAATACGACTGCTGCTGCATTTACAACAACAACTGCTGCATGAGTCTGTGCTGTTGCTACTTCATTTTTAATATCTTTTTTGGTATTTGTTACAACACAATAATAATAGAAAGTACCTGATTGTTCCGCTTTCATTATGTAAGTTTTTTCTGTAGCACCTGTAATTAATAATCCATCCGATAAGTCTGATTTGGTTGCTTGATACCATTGATAAGTAAGCTGTCCACCATCTTCTACCACAGCATCCACTGTCATTGTCACTTCTTTTTGTAAATCATAAGTTCCACCAACTGGCTGAGTTGTAATTGTTGGAATTTCTGCTGAAGTTTTATCTGTCATTTTTACTGTAACAACTTCTGATTTTGTTTCTGTTGCTTTTTCGGCACTTACAACACAGTAGTAATAGTAAACTCCTACTTTCTTTTTCTCTACTTTATAAGTAGAAGCTGTTGCACCATCGATTGCAACTCCATCTTCTCCTGTTGCACTACTACTTTCATACCATTGATAACTTACTGCCTCTTGACTCTTTGCATGAGCAACGATAGATAATGTTGTGCCGTCTTCAATATCCGCTTTTGCATTTTCAGGCTGTTTATCAATAACAACTGCCGCATATACAAGTTTTATTTCTCCTTCTTGTAATGCTGTTTGATAAATTTCATTATTGGATGTGATATTTTGCGCATCACTTTCCTTTAATGTATAACCATTTCCCGTAGCAATTGTAGTATTCAGCTCTGGATTTTCATAAGTAACACCAATTTTTCCGCTTATTGGGTTTGTTACTTTTAATGTGTTTCCACTTTTTACAAATACATCATTTAATTGCACATTTCCTCGAAACGCTGCAAAATCTGTTCCTAAATAAACATCTTGACCTTCTGATGCTGTATTATTTGTAAATGCTCCATTATAGAAAGTAACTCTTCTGCTATCATGTTGGCTTGCTACAAAAACAACTCCACCATTTTTTACGGCTTTATTATTTTTATAAGTTCCACCTTGGATATCTAACTTACCATCTGACCAGATAGCACCACCAAGTTCTGCTTGGTTGTCTTTAAATTCTCCGCCTTGGAATGACATAACACCACCGCTATAGTTTTCAATAGCTCCACCATTTTTTGTTGCTTTATTGCCTGAAATAATCGCTCCATCATATACATTTACAAAACCATTATTACAGATGGCTCCACCATTGGCGTTTGTTCCACTAGCACTATTATTCTGAACGGTACCATATACAAATACAGTTCCATTCCCGCCTGCATTGTTTTGAATGGCTCCACCGCCGTTACTTATATTCGTATTATCGTTGTTTTGAACGACTGTATTTTTATATACATATACTTGTCCATTTGTGATCTGAATCATAGAAGCATTGGCTTTTATTCCCGCATTATAAGCCTCTTCTACTGTAGGTGATTCCACATCCACTGCTGCAATTTTCATCCCTGCTTTCAGCGCGAACGTTTTATTTCCATCTTCGATAACATCAGACTCTTCTTCCCTATTTGCAACTTCTTCTAAACCCTCTTGTCCTGTTGCATCTTCTACTGTATTTTCTGTCTGTTCTGTTGTCACTTCTTCTGTATCCACAGCATCTGTCACTGTTCCCTCAGCTTCTTCTGTTGTTTCTACTGCTTCTTCTTGATTGTTATTCTCCTCATCGCTAATTTCTTCCTTGTGCTCTTCTCCAACAGCCCCATTAGCAGTAAGGGAATCGTCTAATAAACTTCCATCTTCGTCTACAAGAGTATTCACAACCCATTTTGCACCACCGTCTACGATTACCGCATTGGTTCCATCTTCTTTACCAAAACGTAACTGTGCTCCTCCTTTTACTTCGAACATAGCATCTGTAAAGCCTTCTGCACGATGGATTGTTTTCACATCTTCTGTTTCAGATATAACTGTTATATTCTTTGATACAACAATCTTTGATGATACTTCTACATCTTTTGTTAATGTAATCGTATCATTGGTATTGGCTGCATCTACTGCTTCCTGCAATGTATCGTATCCTTCTGAACCGATCATAACTGATTTTTGTTCTTCTTTAACGGTTACATCTTGTTGTGTAGCTTCTTGTTCTGTTCCTTCTGTAGTAACTTCTTCACTGTCCCCATTATTTTCAGTATCGGTTACCGTTGCGTCTTCTACTCCATTCTCAGTCTCATCTTTTACCATGTCTTCTGTTGTAGCAGATGTATCTTCTTCTGAAACAGTATCTTCTGTTTTCTGATCTTCTGATTGTACAGCATCTTTTTCTTGATTCTCTTCATCGGCTTGTTCTTCGATTACTTTCTTTTCTTCTGAATCTGGCACCACAGCCGCCGC
>OBXV01000599.1_pt1 | contig 15175 bp, 14 predicted proteins | sample 1495451 | NCBI WGS metagenome assembly OBXV01 (sample SAMEA2580178, study PRJEB22360) | human gut metagenome | biome: human gut; feature: human-associated habitat; material: faeces | place: Denmark | collected 2008/2010
TCTATAAAATTACAATTATCGGAAAGCTTATTGAGAAAAATTTTCAATAATTTCTTGTTTTTCATCACTTTCTTCGTCTCTTTCATAAATGCGATCGAAAAAATTCTTAATAGCTTTCCACGCTTCCTTCGTCTCTGGCACTAATGCTCCTGCCATCGGAAACACATGAAACATTCCTTCAAAAATAACTACTTCCACTAAAACTCCGCTTTGCTCTGCCTTCTTTGCAAAATCTTCCGTATCACTTAATAACATTTCATAACTTCCCACTTGCATATGAATTGGTGGAAATCCTGTAAGATCTCCATAAATAGGGGAAAGATAAGGATTTTTTAAATCATGATCTCCCATATAATCTTTTCGATAAAGCATACTTTCTGTTGTATTGCCAAACAAAGGATCTTTATCAAAATTTTCCTTATAGGAAGAACCGCTACAAGTAACATCCGTCCAAGCAGACATAGTAATCATCGCCTTTGGCATTTTCTTTTTTTTCTTTTTTAGCCAATGCCCTAATGCAAACGTAAGTCCTCCTCCCGCTGAATCTCCAACAACGACTATTTGCTCTTCTGTTACCCCTTTTGCCAAAATCCATTGGTAGGCATCAATACAGTCTTTAAGAGCGGCTGGAAATGGATGTTCTGGCGCTACTCGATAATCTGGTGTGACAACCGTTGCTCCTTCGTTTGCTTCACTATACTTTATGGCAAAGTTGCGATACGCATTTTTCATAGGCCCAATATATCCACCACCATGCAACTGTAAGATCCATAAATCTCCTTCTTTTTTTCTAGGAGAATGTACTTCTAATGTGTAATTCTTTCTTTTTATCTTCTCCCATACATATTTTCTTGGACATTTCCACTCCATTTCTTTTGGATTGGCCCTTAACTCTCCTGTCTGTATTTTTCTTCCTAAATGTTCCGTCGCCGTTACATCTGCCATAATAGCACGAACAAGTTGCCCTCGAACACTTCCTTCTTTCCATTCTTTTCTCATATATGAAATCTCCGTAATAATTCATCCTTCGCCTTTGTGTTTCCAAATACCATAGTTCCTAGAAAAATAACAAAAGATATAAAAATTGCGATAAATGTTGGAATCGGTTTTGTAATCCAATGTTTTAAATATAAAATCAATGGCCATAAACTTAACAGCAATAATTGAATCTGATAGAGTAAATAGCTTTGCCAATTCATAAAGTTTGCCGCCATTAAAATTAAAATAGCTCCATCGGCAATTAAAATTAATGCAGGAAATGCGAAATTTACTGACCAACCTGTGTATCCATCCACTCTCCAGTCGATAAATACAAGTAATACTTGTGTCAAAATCAACTGCAACATAATTTTCGCCCCTACATTTACATTGTTAAAAATACAATAGCGAATAGCAAACCAAGAATAACAAACAATACCAATCGGAAGAATACTCCAAAATTCTCCCTTATAATAGAAAAGATTAATGGCAAGCATGGCTACGCACACGATAATAGCTAAAAAGAAAAAGATATTTAAAACAAAACGATAGGCTTTCCGCTTCATTCGGATATCTGGATATGAGTCTTCCCCTTTTCTTTCATCTTCTTTTATTCTATTTTGACAAAAAGGACATACTTTCGTCTCATCTAAAATTTCAACTTTACAGTGCTTACAATACGCCACTCCTCTTCCTCCTTTCTCATTCTTCTTCTCTCTCATAATAAATTCCATTTGTCATAATCGATACGGGAATCCCATCATTTGCAAGATTTCGATAAAAGACCTTTTGTATCGAAACATCTTTTAATACCGAACTAAAAGTCATAGTCATTGTCTCTCCATAAGAACAAGCTCCACACTTAACCTCTTGTTTTTTTGATGCTCCCATAATTAATGTGACATTTTCCACCCGATCTGCATAAGGTTCTCGCAATTGAATGGCTCCAATATTAGAAAGAGTTGTTGTAAATGCTTTGATAGAATTTCTATAAATCCATTTTACTGCTATATTTTTTACAAAAAGTGGAACTAAACGAACAACCCATTTTTTTTCATTTGACACATTATAAGAAATGAGTTTCTCCAAACTTTCTTTATTTAATTGTTCTTTAAAATCTTGTTTTACTTGTTCTAATATTTCTTCAAAACGATACTCTCTCTCTTCAAACGCCATTCCAACCCCAATAACTCCAAAAAAGTTTCTTGTAGTGGTTGACTCAAAGTATTGTCTTAAATTGACTGGTACATTGACTCGAATTGGCTGTCCATTTGGCTTTGCCTTATAATAAGCTTCATAAATAGAAAAAATTAAAACAGCAGTTAAATATTGCGTAATGCTCGCCCCATATTTCTTACTCACTTCTTTTACTTTTTCTATTGGAAACATTCCATGAACGACACCAACGGCTCCACCTTTTAAATGCTCGCCCTTTAATTGTACCGCCCGCTTTGTTTCATATCCTTTTACGTCCTGTTTTTTATAATGCTTTAAATAACTATCTTCACTATTTAAAAAACAGTCTTCGCTTGGTGAACCTTTCGTTTCTGTTGTTTTCTTTCCATCTAAATGATCAAAATAACAATAGATCAGTTCTTTTAAGAAATTAACTGCTCCAAACCCATCGGTAATTGCATGAAATACTTCTAAATTAATCCTTTTCTTATAATAAGTGACTCGAAATAAATACTGATTATTGGCATAAGGATCTAAATATCGACAAGGATAAGTAACTTCTTCCATGACCTTTGGCTTTTTCTTATTTTTTTCAAAATAGTACCAAAAAAACCCTCGTCTCAAACGTACATCAAATGTTTGAAACCAAGGCAAAATCTCCAACAATGCTTCTTCTAAAATCTCTGGACGTACATCTTCTTTTAAAATTACAGAGATTCGATATACATTGGTAAGATTTTCACTAGCAATAACAGGAAAAATCTTTGCTGTATTATCTAATTTTTGCCATTTCATTTCCTTTTCCTTTCTTTCATCAAAAAAGTTAAATGTAGTGTTTTTTATATGATATGATAGCATAGGAAAAGAAATTTCCTATCCTATAAAAAAAGACCACAAGCATTATTTAATTTTCCCTATGCTTGTGGTCTTTATTTACGCGAAGGCAACGGGTCAAACAGCAAATTTAGAAAAGAGAAACAAAGTTTCCATTTTTTCTAAAGGAGATATTTGACGACTGCCCGCCAACGTGAGAAGTTCGCAAAGCGTGCTTCCCATCGTTTACATGAAAGGCATAAGCCTCTATAAATACGAGAAACAGGCTAGCAAATTGTTCCTCATGGATTCCTTTCCATAATACCAAAACTCATCAATAATGACAAGAACAACTTATAAAATTTTCAAAATATTTATTTTTCTATCTGATTTTTTCTATTTTAATAAGGAATCGGTTGTTATAATCTTTTCTATTGCCTTTTTAGGAATCGTAAACGTGCATATTCCCATATATCCTGGTGCCACTTCATATTTATCAAATACAATCGTTAAGTGGCCATCGTTATCGATAAAGAAATTTTGATCGGCTTTTATTTGCTCAAAATCAAAGCCTTCTCCTACATCTTTCGTATCAATAAAATATGACTTATCCTCATCTTCTTTCATCTGAGCTCTCATCTGGGCTTTAATTTCTTCACTTAGCACTTTTTGATAGTTGCTGCTTTCTTTGAATAAATCCTTTAATTCTAATATTTTTCCTGTTTTCTTGTCTAATGTATAACATTTAGAAAAGCTGTTGCTTCCACCCATTGCAATCGTAGTATTAATTCGAATCGATAAAATATTTGCATTATCGGTTACCACTTCATAATCTGTTGTTACAGACTCATGATTTGTCAATGCATCAATATCTGCTCCTTCTTCTTTCATCATCATTTCTAAATCGGCTTCATAGTTTTTCTTAATGGTATTTGTATAAGCTTGCATCTGTTCGTTTAAATCTTTTACAGATTCGCTGTCTCCTTCTACCTTCGGTGTTTTAATATTTGCCTCCATATTGCCATCATTTTTTACATATTCTCGAAATGTCACCACTTTTGAAATTGCTCCTAATACAGGAACTTCTGCCATTGCATAGGCCATCTGCTCATTATAATTCGTTAAAATAGTGATTGCTAATACTGCTGCAACTGCACCATATCCTATCTTTTTTGGAAGTTTTTTAAAAAATCTTACTCTTTTATTTTCTTCTTTTGCTTGGTGTATGGTATTCTCTAATCGACTTTTTAATTCTGCTGGAATTTCAATACTTTCGTATTCTTTTTTCATTTCTCCTAATGGATTCTTTTTCATAGTATGTCCCCACTTTCTATTGTTAATTCTACTTTTAATTTTTTTAATGCTCGATAGAGTCTGGATTTAATTGTATTTTCCGATTCCATCATAATCTCTGCAATTTCTTTTAACTTTCTTTCTTCAAAATACTTTAAAATAATAATGCTTTTTTCTTCTTCTGATAAAATCTCTAAACTCTTCATAACATCCACATCTTCATACTTATCTTCCATTCCTCCTTCTTGATACTCTTCTATCCCAACGACTTCCCTTTTTTTCTTTCGTAACATATCAATCGAAGTCCGAATCACAATTTGATAACTCCAAGAAGCAATCTGACCTTCTGTTCGGATTTGCTCGAAAGAACGAATAGCTTTATAAGCACTTTCTTGTACCACATCCATTGCATCTTCCCTATTTTTCATATAGCTATAGGCGATCCGATACAAGTTTTCATAATTTTCCATTAAGTATACAGATACTTTTTCTTCCATTATTTTATTCTTCATACATTTCTTCTCTCTTTTCTATCATAACTATTGAAAATTTTAACACACCCTATTATCTCTTTTCTTCTTTTCTCTTTTCTTATTTATATTATAGACGCTTGAAAGAGAAAAAAAGTTTCAAAAAATTTTAAACTATTGAAATAACAACGATGAAAAATACATTTTACAAATTTTTCATTGAAAAAAGGAACAGTATGTCTCATAAAATCTACTGTTCCTTTTCGTTGTTTTATTTTGTTTTCATTCAAATTTATTCAAGGTTTAATTTGTTATCAAGCACATATTTAGAAATAAAGAAATATACAACCGTTACAATCACTTCATATACAATAACTCCGATAAAGAAAACATGGACTCCCATAACGCCTGTACCCTGTTGTAATAAATCTCCAAGCCACACTCCAATATTTGTTTTAAACAATATACCAAATAAAATTGCTCCAAACATTACAATGGCTCTTTCTGCAAAGTCCATGGCAATATAAAATCCAACAGATGCCATCATTCTTGACTTATGAGTTAAATGACCTAATGACATAGCAGCATAGGCTTTCATGCAAAATAAAAAACAAGAAATACAAGCTATAACAAATAATTCCATCATCCAAGCAAACACATGACCTCTTCCTACACCACGGATAGCTAATGTCCAAAACTCTTTCGTAAAAATAGAGCTTATCACTTCTGTACAAGCCTCTGGACTTGTAATAAAGAAAATGATTGGTATGGTAACCATAACAACGAAGGTGCTACCAACAAACCAAAGAGTGGAAACAATTCCTTTTGACCAAATGAGCTCATAGCCCTTAACAGGAAGTGTATTCATTAAGTAGCCTTCTCTTCCAAGAATATTTTTATAATATCTTTGTAGCATAACGACCGCTGTCATAACAAATGTTGCAATGATAATTGCCACATAAGTAAGTAAAACAATTACTTTTAAACTATTAGCAATTCCATTTTGATCCACATGATCAATGCGAAAGAACAATCCATTGATCAATGCTAACACTAATAGAGCACCGTATAAAGGAAGAAATGTTCTCTTTGTTGCTTTCCATTCATATTTCATCAATTTTCCTAACATTTATATACCTCCCTAAACAAACTATCCACAGATTTTCCCTCTTGTTCTCGAATGTCATCGACTGTAGATTGAAGAGCGATTTTCCCCTGATTAATAAAAATAACCTCATCTAACACTTGCTCAATATCCGCAATTAAATGGGTTGCAATGATAACCGTTGCATTTTCTTCATAATTGCTAATAATCGTATTTAAAATATAATCTCTTGCAGCTGGATCCACACCACCAATTGGTTCATCTAATAAATATAAATTGGCATGACGGCTCATTACAAGAATTAATTGTACCTTTTCCTTTGTTCCTTTTGAAAGGTTTTTGAGCTGTTGCTTTGTATCAATATTCAGCTTTGTAATCATATCTACCGCTCTTTTTCGATCAAAGTCATCATAAAACTCTTCAAACATCGTAATAATATCTTCTACCTTCATCCAATCATTTAAATAATCGTGATCGGGTAGATAGGAAACGATTTTTTTTGTTTCCACTCCAACGTCTTTTCCCGCTACTTTTAATTCCCCATCGGATGGTTTTAATAACCCACTGATTATTTTAATCAAAGTGCTTTTTCCGCTTCCGTTTGGCCCTAAGAGACCAACAATCTTTCCACTTTCAATCGTTAAATCGATACGATCTAGAGCACATTTCCCAGAATAGTATTTGCTTAAATTTTTACATTCTAATAAGTTCATGACTCCATCTCCTTCTCCACTTTTTTTACCATATCACAAATTTCTTCTAAACTAAAACCGAGTCTTTGCATTTGATTTACAAATTGTTTTATCTGTTCTTTTGCCATAGATTCTCTCATCATCATCATCAACTCCTTGTCCTCAGTAATGAATCGTCCACTTGTTCTTTGTGAATATAAAAGTCCTGTTCGTTCTAACTCTGCCAACGCTTTTTGCATTGTATTTGGATTGACTGCCGCTTCCGCTGCCATATCTCTTACTGATGGAAGTCTGCTTCCTAGCGGATATTCTCCACAAATAATTTTCTGCTGAATCTGTTCTATTAACTGGGCGTAGACAGGTCTATCAGCTCTAATCTCCCATGCCATAACAAAACTCCTTTCTTTGGTTCTTTTTATTTTAATTGTACTATTGTATTGTTGTACTAAGCTGTTAATACAATAATACAATAGGTTCCTTTTTTTGTCAATAGGATCTAAAAAAAGTACAAGAAAAACTCTTGTACTTTTTTCAATCCTTTATCCTTTATCAATTTGTACTCTCGCATAATAGTTTTCTCCTATCTGCGATACTTGTTCTGTAATCTCTTCTTTAATTTCTCTATCCGTCTTTTTACTATCATATGGAACAACCACATCAAAAATTAAATTAGTACGAAGGGGACCTGTTGTCATACGAAAATCATGCATTGTCAAATCATTCTCTACACTTTCTACAATTCCTTTTACTCGCTCTCTCATTTGATTTGTTTTCTCATCTTCTAATACAACTGGATCCATATGAATCGTAATATCACATTGAAATTCATTTTTTATATCCATTTCAATATCATCAATAATATCATGGGCTTCCATAAAATCCATTTCCACTGGAATTTCCGCATGAAGAGACACCATCACTCTTCCTGGACCATAGTCATGAACCATCATATCATGAATTCCAACAATCGCACTGTGAGACATAACAACTCGCTCGATCCCTTTTACAAACTCAGCATCTGGAGCCTGCCCTAAAAGAGGCTGTACCGTATCCTTCATCGCATTAATTCCTGCTATAAAAATAAAGATAGAAACAATAAGCCCTGCAATTCCATCCACTTGTAAATCTGTAAAATAGCCAATGGCAATACTGAGCAATACTGCTGTCGTAGCAATACAGTCACTTAAACTATCCATAGCCGTCGCCTTCATCGTGGCGGATTGAATTTTATTCCCTAAATATCGATTGTAAGATGCCATCCAAAACTTTACAAGCACAGATCCGATTAGAATTATAATGGATAACATACCATAAGTTACTTCTTCTGGATGCAAAATTTTATCAATGGAAGAAGTTCCAAGTTGCCATCCAACAAGCATAATCGCTGCGGAAATAAAAAGTCCTGCTAAATATTCCATACGCCCGTGTCCAAATGGATGTTCTTTATCGGCTGGTTTTCCCGCTAACTTAAATCCAATCAGCGTTACGATAGAACTTCCTGCATCTGATAAATTATTGAAGGCATCTGCCATAATCGAAATAGCTCCCGTCATAATACCCGCAATTAACTTGGCTAGAAATAGAATCAGATTGCAAGCGATTCCAAGCCCTCCACCTAACATTCCATAGGCTTGGCGCACACTGGCATCTTGGATATTCTCATAATCTTTAATAAAAAATTTTACGAATACTTGAATCATACTTCCTCCTTTTATTTATCATACTTCTTTTCCCTTATCTTTTTATTCCAAATACCTAAGAGAAAGACCTCTTCCTTTCTTTGCAGAAAAACAGGAAATAAACTGCAACACACAACTTATTTCCTGTTTTCTTCCGTTCTCTCTATTATTTTTTTATTCTAGCACAAATTATAATACTTGAAAAGAGTCCAATTTTTATGAATCTACTTTTAATTGTTCTATCATATTATCATCTTTAATTTTGGAATAAGCATAGAGGAAACTACCAGCGCTGACAAGGACTAAACCAATACATCCAAGAATCATACTAACCCATGGAATCAGAGGCACTGCCTGTTCATAGTGTCCATTGATCCATCTTCCACCATCACTGAATGCACGAAACATAAACAATTGAATCACAACAATAAAAGGAATACTAATGAGAATGGATTTTACGCTATATATCATACTTTCTATGAAAAGCATTTTTGAAATCCCGTTTTGTGTCATACCGATAGAAGAAAGCATTGCCATCTCCCTTCTTCTCACTTCCATTTTATTATTCATTAAATTCATAATATTTAAAGCACAAATAATGGTAACTAACACGATATATCCAGAAAATAAAATCATCTGAACATTTTTCATTTTTTCTTCATGAGCCCTATAATTACTGTCCGTCATAGGTTTCACTTCTCCAGAAAGAAAGCTCCATGACAATGTCTGAATCTCTTTTTTCGTCTGTTCCACATCGCCATTGGCAGAAATATAAATATCATTATACCATTCGCTATGCTCTCCTTCTTTTACCTTCTGTGTTATCTGATTTGCAATGCTACGAGGAATTAAAATTAAATTCTCATTTCCAACAGTATCATTTTTTAAAATAACTCCATCTTTCTTTTGATACCATCCTTTTGGAGCAACACCACTGATACCAACCAATTCCACTGTCTTTTGTCGATAGCCGTCTCCAGTCTTTGACTCTAAACGGATCTCGTATTGCTTTCCAATTTCCCAATCTTTGTACACATTGTCATCCATATAGACATTATAAGTTGGAATTACAATAGCAGGAATCGGATCTCCTTTCTTCCATTGAATGTTCTCCACCTCTTGCCCTGTTACTTGTTTCCAGTAACTTTTTTCATACTCTTTATCAAAGGAAATGATAGTACCAACAAGATCGTCTTTTTCTGTTTTCGTAAACCAAAACGTCTGTGCAATCACCTGCGTTGCCTCTTGAATAGACTCCATTTGATTCAGTTTTGGCATCACTTGATTTCCTCGTTCTATGTCCAAATTATGAATCATAATATCATAATTGGACTCACCATAATTATCTGTTGATTCTTTCGTATATTTCATATAAGTGGAAATTCCAATAAATAAGAGCAAGGTAACAACCATAGAAAAAATAACGGTCTTTGTCCCCTTATTTCTCGCTCCATTTTTTACGGCTAATTTCCCTTCCATTCCAAAGAAGTGTTTTGCGATGGCTCCTTTTCCTTTTCTTTGTCGCTTTATTTTATATTCTTTTGTTCTACGAATGGCTTCAATTGGCGTAATTTTTCCTGCCTTTTTCAATGTCAAAAAGGCGGATAAATAAATGGAAACAATCGTTAACAAAACAATTCCAATGACCGCTTCCCATGAAATAACCATACGAAAAGGAACGCTCACATTAAAAATATCTTGTACCCAATCTTTAATTATATAGACAACCGCCTTAATTCCCAGTACCCCTGAAAAAATACCAATAGGCAAAGCTATGATCATCATAAAAAAGCTCTCAAAATACATAGAACTTCTCTTTTGCCGTTCGGTAGCTCCAATACTTGCAATAATTCCTAAATATTTTCTTCTTTCCGCTAAGGAGATTGCAAAAATATTGTAAATAAATAAAATAGCACTGATCATAATAACAAGATAAAGACTGATTTTCATCAATTGTATCCAGTAAAGATATTCTGAATAACTATCCCATCCATAATAAGAATATATCTCATCTCCTAACGAAAAATAATCCCCTAATGCTCCATAAGACGCATTTAAAAGATTTCCATTATAAAAAACTTTTTCCTTTAAACTAGTTGTATTTTTCTTATCCTTTAATAAATCCACTGTTTTAAAAAAAGATTTTTTGTTTTTAAATTTAGCACGAACGGATATTCCTTGTTCCCATTGATTTTTATTTTGTGGCTCCCATTTTGTAAAAGTATCATAACCAAGAGGACTATATCCATTCCGTTGTTCTGAGCCAAACTCTGAAATGACACCGACAATGGTAAAGGTTTTCTTCTGTAATTGACTTAACGTCTCCCCTTCAAGATAGGTGTTCCAATTCCAATCCATCATCCATCTTTCATAACAATCACCATATACTTCCATATTCTCTCTATAGGATTTTTCTTCCCATTCCGTTTGCACATCCGTTTTTACTCTCTGTCCAATCGAAATAGAGATAGTATCTCCTATGTTCCAAGGATCTTTTATGGAATTTAACAGAGCATCCGAAACGACAATTTCATTTTCATTTTGTGGCAATCGTCCAGATTTTAATCGTTGTTCTAACTCACTTAACTCTCGATCTTGTAGCCCTTCTAAATAAACATATGGCATTTTGCCCTCTGCATGAGGAATTGTGGCATATCCATAACTCTTATAATAATCAAGCTCTGTTAATCCACTTAATTGCTCAAATTCCTTCTGTTCTTCTTTTGACATATTTCGGATTCCAATATGCCAGTCCAAATACATTTTCTTTTCTTGGCGAATCATCATATCTTTTGTGGATGATCCAAGAGTAGACACTCCCGTAAAGGCAGCAATTGCTACAATAATCCCAATTAACCCTAACAAGGTCCTGCCTTTATGTTGCAATAAATTTTTTAATGTTATCTTATAAATGACATTCATTGAATCTTTCCTCTTTTTCTTTTTTCTCACCTTTTTTGTAGGTTCTTTCCTTGCTCTACTGTCTACCTGCTATCTGCGGATTTTCTCATCGCTAATAATCGCTCCATCTGCCATCGTAATAATTCGATCCGCTTGAAGAGCAATGCTCTCATCATGGGTAATTAAAATCAATGTTTGATGGTATTCTTTATTTGCCCTTTTTAAAATCTGCATCACTTCATCCCGATTTTTGGAATCCAAATTTCCAGTTGGTTCGTCGGCTAATAATAAGGCTGGATGGGCTAATATAGCTCTTCCGATGGATACTCTTTGTTGTTGTCCCCCTGATAACTCACTTGGCAAATGATTTCTTCTTCCTTCTAATCCAAGCATTTTTATCAATTCTTCTAAATATTCTTGATCCACTTGTTGTTGATCGAGATCAATCGGTAACGTCATATTTTCCTCTACATTTAATACGGGAATTAAGTTATAAAATTGGTAAATAATTCCGATTTGTCTTCTTCGAAACACTGCCAACTTACTATTATTCAATCCAAAAATATCCGTATCTTCAATAATAACACTTCCTTGATCTGGTCGATCCACACCACCTAATATGTGTAAAAGGGTTGATTTTCCAGAGCCTGATGTCCCTACAATGGCAACAAACTCTCCTTGTTCCACCTCAAAAGAAATATTTTTTAATGCTTGAACTTGTTGCTCCCCTTTTCCATAGGTTTTTGATACATTTTGTACTTTTAAAATATTCATAACTTCCTCCTATTTCTTGACTTATTATTATCTTAACAATGGAATCTTTCAATTGGGTGACTTTATTATGACAATTTTGTCATAATTGATCTGGAATGGTTGATTGCCTATCCAATATAGGAAACAAAATGTGCGAACCGTTTCCTATAAAAGTAGAGTTTCCTATAATATAAAAAACAACAAGAGATCATTTAAAATCTCTTGTTGTTTTCCGTTTTCCATATGTCATTCTTATAAATCTAAATATAGATTCATCAAGTACGCATCATAATACATTCCTTCGATACAAAAATATTTTTTATATCGTCCAATTTTTTCAAATCCCATTTTTTCATATAAGGCAATGGCATTTTCATTATCTTCTTTTACTTCTAGCTCAATAACACAAATAGACGCACTTTTTGCAAATGCAATTAACCGCTCTATCATTTTAGTTCCAATTCCCTGATTCCAATAGGACTTTCGAACCGACACACCTAGACTCCCTCTATGAGCCACTCTTTTTTTGACATATCCTGATAGAGATGCAACGGACACGATTTCTCCATTACAAATGCCAACAAGCATACATTCATTTTTTGCATTTTTTATTCGTGTAACAAATTCTCTTTCTTTTTCCACTGTTATTTGAAATTCATTGGCTCCATGTAATAGATGATTGGATTCCCCTCCAATTTCATTTAAATAATCAATGAGTTTTTCTGCATCTTCTGGCATCGCTTCCCGAATGATAACATCTTTCATAGTCTTCCTCCTCATTTTTCTTACGAATCATTAAAGTGATTCAAATCGTCTTGTTCCCCATGTCTTTAAACAATAATAAAGAATAACACTGCCAACGGCTAATACCGCTGTCCAAATATAAGTGTAAACAGTAGGTGACATAAAATTCATACAAACGCCTACATATAAAATAACAATTCCCATCACAAGTGCCATAAATCCAAACATCATAATCATAACAGACATACTCTGTTTGACAACAACCGTTTCATTGACCCAATCAAACTTTGGTTTCCATAAGTTCAGTAATAGCCCCGCTAATCCTTGAAAAACAAGGAAACATACCGGTGCTATTACAGCAACAATGGCATCTCCAATGGAAAAGGATAATAAAACATTTCCAATAACAGAACATAAAATAGAAGTTGGCAAACATAAAATAAGATAAAAAATAAGTTTTGTCTTTAAAATATCTTCTGTTTTTACTGGCAATGTTTTTAAAATCCATAGCCGGTTTCCTTCTAAGGAAATGGTAGATGCACTGATTGTATCAAGAGAATTTAAAGCTATGACTGCAAGGCAAAGAATTGGCATTTTAAATCCATCTATCATTCCTTCCGCTTCTTTTGGAATACTCCCTAACATAAAAAGCAAATCTTCTCCTTTTATTAAAAGAGCAACTGCCATAACAATCGTAAACACAATTCCTAATGATGTATTTAAAATAACCGATGGGCTAGATGCAAAATGATTCCATTCTCTCTTTAATAACGCCACTTTTAAACTGTTAAATTGAATATCGGATTCTTTTAATTTTACTTTCTTTACGCGGGCTTTGCTTGTAGTAATTCCAACAAAATTTTTAGAAAGTAAAAAAATAACGATTGCAAACGGTATTATGGCACAAACAAGATAAATGAGTAAACTAACAACATTTTTTTCACTCATTGCCATCGCTAAATGATAAATTGGAAATAATGTTTTTCGAATCCCATCTCCAAGAGACTTTCCATGCATAATTAATAAATTTAAATACTTTTGAAATTCCGTAATCACATAGAAATACGCTCCTAAAAATCCTAAAGATAATAAAAGGGTAAACCATGTTTTATACTTTATTCGTCCCATAATCATGGCCATAACCCAACCAAAGACACAGGATAAAGCTAATACAAAAAGTGGCAATGTAAGCATAATGACCACAAAAAACAATAGTTTTACAGGATCAAATGCCGTATCCCTAAAATATACAAAAATACAAGGAAGTCCAATAACCAACTCGTATATATAATTAAGAATAAGAATTACAAAAATTCTGCTGAGCAAAATATCCCTTGGCAAAATCGGCATAGATAAAAGCATATCGTTGTCTTTTGCTCCATAGATTTCTTGTTGGGTCATAAATATGCTTCCAAAAAAACAAAGCATAACAACCATAATCGCCATCAGTGCAAAATAAAGCCATTCATATTGAATCGCAATAAAAGGCTTTAAAATAGAAGAAAATAAATAACCAAATACGCCAAAAAGTACAACGGCAAGATAGAGGAATAGCAATCCCATGAAAATCATCTTTCCAATTCCTGCGTTTTTCTTTTTACTTCCCTTCATAGAACGAACAAAAATTCCTTGTAATCGGATTTTAATTAATGTACCAAGCATCGTTATTCCTCCAATTCTAAGAAGACATCCTCAAGGGATTCATTTCCAACTACATCTTCCGTCTTTCCTGCCGTAACCAGCTTTCCAGATTTAATAATAGCAACGTCGTCACATAGTTTTTCCGCCACTTCTAGTACATGAGTGGAGAAGAAAATAGCTCCTCCTTCATCACAAAGTTCTCTCATCAATCCTTTTAACAAATGGGTTGCCTTTGGATCAAGTCCAACAAATGGCTCATCCATAATCATTAACTTTGGCTTATGAATAAAGGCAGAAATAATAGCAAGCTTTTGTTTCATTCCATGGGAATAAGAACTAATTGGCTGTCCTAATGATTCTGTTAATTCAAAGAGATCTCCATATTTTTTAATTCTCTCTTTTCTATCTTCTTGACTCACTTGATACACATCGGCAATAAAATTTAAATACTTAACACCAGTTAAATACTCATAGAGATCGGGATTATCTGGAATATAGGCAATTATCGACTTACAAGCCATTGGCTCTTGTTTAATGGACTTTCCATCTACATAGATCTCCCCTTCTTCCAATTTTAAAATTCCTACTATAGATTTTAATGTTGTCGTCTTTCCTGCACCATTATGACCGATAAATCCATAAATTCTTCCTTTTTCAATATGTAGCGATAAATCATCTACCGCCTTTTTCTCTCCATAGCTCTTCGTTAAATGTTCGATTTTTAACATAAGAATCCCCTACCTTTCACTTACTAAGAAAGTTTATATGTCCTACTAAGGTCAATAATTTTCTTGAATTTTATTTCTTTTTCTATATGTTGACATTACTATACCCTTCTTTGTTTGATATTGCAATATTTTTTTCACCTTTTTTCTATCACTTTATATTCGGAAAACAAGCCAACTAAAAGTAAGATATTACTTTTTTTGA
>OBXV01000600.1_pt1 | contig 15170 bp, 23 predicted proteins | sample 1495451 | NCBI WGS metagenome assembly OBXV01 (sample SAMEA2580178, study PRJEB22360) | human gut metagenome | biome: human gut; feature: human-associated habitat; material: faeces | place: Denmark | collected 2008/2010
CTTTAATCTCTAGCATATATAATCCCGCTAAGGCATATAGTATATTCTTTAAGTTAGCCTCTTTTACATTATCCTTACGAAAATGTTTTACATTATTATATGCCTGCCACCAATCTAATGGTTCATATTTATGTACATCTTCCCACTTCTTAAATGGATATATTTTTATTTTATTTGCTATCCACACTCCATCTGATAAAATATTATAATCTGAAATATTGACATTATCTTGTTGTTCTGTTTTTAATTTTTCAAATAAATTTGTGATTCTTCCCTGTTTAGTCCCATCTAATAGCTTTCTTACTACGTCTATTTCAGAACCTATTAAATTTAAGAGCCCAATAAACTCAATCGAATATGTATTATAATTATCCTCACATATTGCTACATATTTTTCGCAATTTATCAATTTCTCTTCTAATAATAAATAATATTTCCAATAGTTATTTATAAACTCATCACGTTTCATATTCTTTCACTCCTCCTCAATGACATATTTTTTATTATATCATATCAAAAAAGTTCTAACATGACTACTTTCCTTATTCCTGTTTAACATCTGAGCTATCTTCTATTTTGATCCCGTTTTCTAATAATTTTTCTGTTACTGCCAATCCCTTAATTAAAAACGTTGGCACATTATATCCACATTCTACCAAGTTTTCCAGAATACTACGAATTTCGTTTACTAAGAGCGTTGCAAGGGTAAACCAACCAAGCAAGGTTAGGAATCTAAGATCTATTCCTAACAAGTCTTGTCCAAGGCGGATAAATAAACTTGGAATCAAGAAGGCTACTAGAATAATAACCCAGTAGCCTGTTTTCTTTAGAATTCCTTTTAGACCTATTTTACTGGTTTCTTTTCCAGTTAATCTTGCTTTGTACCAGCCTGTTAACCAATCCACGACATTAAGCAAGAGAAAGCCTGCGAATACATACCAGTATGTACCAAAAAGTGCAGTTGCTAATGTAACAATTGCACCGATTACGCAATTATAAGTATCAATAAATTTTGTCATTTTTTATCCTTTCTGCCGTTTTGGCATAAAAAATACAGCCCTAGGCTGTTTCCATAAGTTTTGTAAGCTCTTCATATTCCTCCGTGTTAATTCTTTCATTAAGAAGAAATACATCTAATTTTTCCTTCATCTCTGTACAATACTCTTCTGTGCATCCTCCTTTCTTGATTGTTCTACTAATTACACTTTTTGTTAATTCATAGGTTGTCATCGTTTTCCTCCCTAAATTTGTAATTCTACTAGAGATGTTCTATATTCCTGCTCTAGCATAAATTTTTCTGTATCCTCTCTTAGTTTTTCTTGCAAAGAATTTACCTCCTCCAAACTCTCCATAAGCGCTAAATCTTTATACGGATATATGGATACACCTGTAATCTCTCCGTTTTCTCCGATAAATTCCTGATAACAGTATGATTTTATAAAGACATCGCTATGTCCTGCCATAAAATCGTCTAGAACTTCAATTTCTTTTAGTTCTAGTCCCGTATTATTTACACGTACTGCTTTAATTTGATATAGTTCATTTACATAAATTTTCACTTTTTCACCTCTATACTCTATAAATTTATTTTTGGCTCGGCTGATAGATATATATTACTTATACAGACAGATAAATTATTATAATATCCTGCCGACTGTGCATGTATAACTAAATAATAAGCACCTGTTAAAGTAGATAAATCCCATTCTAATATTCTATCATCACTTGCTGTACTAGATGAAGTATTATAATAAACAGGACTATAATCTGCTCCTAAAACTAAAGATGAATTGTGACCTTGTAACTTTACTTCGCTTATTCTGTTCGTGGGTACTATAAATATATCAAATATATCTATCAAATTTGGGAAGGCTTTAGATGCAAATTTTATAACCATTCGATTATAATTGGTTACATCTAAGACTTTACTTAAAACTTCCATACAATGTGGTTTTGAATTTCCAGTACTTGCAGTAAAAAATTCCATATAGTTTCCAGAGTTTTGCACTCTTTCAAACCTACTAGTTGGATATGCTGGAAGTGCCATTAGAGTCCCAAAAGAATTTTGCCATTGTCCATTTTGGATAATAAATAAAGGCGGTAAGGATACATAACTTCCAGCAATTCCAAAAATCGTTTTCCCCTTTACAATATTGGCTGGAACTAAGTTTGGATCACCTGCAATCGTCTGCGCTCCACTCAAATACTGGCCAGCTCCAATCAGTTGATTTACCGCACTTGGTGTATAAATCTGCGCTCCTTTTGTTGCAATAGATTGGTCTATATATCCTTGTCCATTATGGTAACCGGCTGGAATTACTATTTTACTATTAATCCCTAACCTATTTTTCCATGCCCCTCTATTAGCCATAGAGCCTGTCTTCTTATTTCCGCCTGCATAAAAGGTCTTTCCGACTAGCATTTCCCCTTCTACACCTGTAGCATCCGTGCTGATCGCCTTTATTTTCTGTCCTAAAATTTCGGGCTTATCTTTTTTACTTGCTTCTTGCCCCATAGAGATAATCGCTTGTGCAATAGGTTCTAAATTCTGCCCTGTTTTATAGGTAACTTTACCTTTAGCCAATCTCTCCACCTCCTTCTAAGACATAGTAAGTCGCCTGTATAGCCGTAGTTGGCACAGATTCCGCATAAAAGGTTATCGTTCCTTCTCCGCTTTCGTTTGTAGAGGACAAACCGCAATCTTGGGCTACCTCTTCCGATTCTATACCTATAGTGACATTTACGATCGAAGAAGGTGTTATTCCTTCCACAGATAATACTAGCTTCTGTGTGTAGCTTCCTGTTACTTCGGATGTCCAGCCTGTATTTGGGATAGTCAAGGACTTTTGGATAATCTTATTTTTACTTACTTCTGCAATCGCTTCGTCAATTATGTCAAAGTTATCATTTAATATCTGCACATTTATGTATTCATTGCCTTCTGGCTTTTTCAATCCGATATTCGTTGTTTCTTGCATTATAACTTCACCGTCCTTATCTGCTCCCATGTATAATTTTCTGCTTCTGCCCATGTAAGTTTTTCTACATCTTGCCAAGTATTGTATGTATAAATAAAGTCAAATGCTAAGTGTGCTGGCTTTATTTCCTCTATAGTGAGTTTCAGATCAGCAATATTTGCTGGAACTCCTAATGCTCCAACAAACTTTATATAGAATGTATAATTTTCACTATCCTCAATAACTTCTACTTCTCCGTTCGAAAAACTAGCTGCTACTTGCTCAATCAGTTTTATTGTTGTCGTTCCGCTTCCTCTCACTTTTGCTTTTAAGCGCTCTTGGCGAAATTCATCATTTTTGCTTATATCAATACTTAAATTAAAGATTTTTTCATATCGACTAAGCGTCTTAGACGCTGTAGAAATAAAACAGTTATCGAGAACTTCATTTCGGGCATCATCGTATTGGCTTACAACCTCAGACAAAACTCTTTGTAGTTCTTTCATAGTCACATTATTTCCATATACTTCTGCTGGAAGATATTTCATTAAATCTATCATGCTAATTCCTCCAGTTCTATCATTCCAACTACTGGTATCTCATCATCAGCAATAACTATATTCTGTGTCAACCCATTCACCGAAAAATCTGAATAATCAATTACACCAGGAATAGTCAAAAGGATAGAACCCATTCTCGCATAGCTCACAATATAAGTGTTAAAAGCTAAACTTGTAATATAGGCTCTCAATTCTGTTTCTAAATCACTTTTTATTGTTTCTATGTCTACGGAACTATCAAAAGATACTTTAGCTGATATATTTATGGTCTTTTCTATAGGACTAACAACTGTAATTTCTGGTCCAACAGGTCTTACTGATTCTACATGTCCTTTTACTTTATCTGGTAAAGTTGGATCAATCCCCATATTAGAGTCAACCACAATGAGTTTTACTGTCCCTGGTCCTTTCCAAGTCGGAATAACTTTACACTCTCCACAACCAATTACTTCCTTTGCCCACATCTTATAATGTGCAACATTTCCAGATGTAGCTGGCAATTGTACTCGATCATATATTCTACTCCGATAATGTTCATCTGTTTCTTCATCAGCACCAGTCTGAAGAAGAGAGATTAACTCCACAACCGCTCCAACATTATCCAAATTATCAAGTTCTCCAACGTAAGAATTTCCGATACTTCCATCCTGTTCACATTGTAGTGAATATTCTTCTTCACTGAACTTTTCAACTACTACATAGGTTATATCTTCATGTCCAAATCTTGTCCCCACTTCGAGTTCAATACTAGAAGATGCTTTCCATATAGCGCTAATTGCTGGATTCCTTTTTACCCCGTACATATCTCCGATTCTATCTAAGAATTTATCAACGGCGGTATCTAAAAAGATAAGATCAAAAAAATTCTCCAAATAAAAAAATCCCTGTGCTAACAAGTATGCACAAGGCGCTAACGCATCAAAAATAATACTTCCCTCTCGTTTATCTATATCATCAGAAATTTTAGATAGCATCAAGTTCATTATATTGTCATATGTCATATTTTCAAACATTAAATACTCACCTCCAATTCTTCTTTATACTCTCCATAAACGGTTGATACTGTAAATTCACACAGACACTCGTCTTCACTGAATCTAATTTCAAAATTGTCAACAGATGTAACTCTATCATCGTATGTCAGCGCTTCTCTCACCATCCTTTTTAATAGAACTGTGATCTCTTCTGGCTCTCTCCCTATTAATGATTCCAAATCAATCCCATAATCAAAACTATATATTTCATACTCAAATTGAGGTGTCATTAGAATTTTCTTTACTGCTTGTTTCACAGATTCCAAATCCTCAATATTGTTCTGTATTCTGTCGGTACTTAATTTATACGTATATCCAGCTTCTGCCTGCTGCTCTTCTTCCTCTTCTAACTCTATGTTATCAAAATCAATATCATCATCTAATACAATAATTGGCAAACTCATTTAATCACATCCAATGCAAAGTATATTTTTCCGTTCCAACCACGTAAACAGTATAACCTATCCCCAAACTTTAAATCTCCATTCTTTTGTAACCAGTCTGGAATATGCACCAACTCAATTGGTATCGCAAAATCTTCTGTGATCTTTAAACCCTCTTCGGTATATTCACCAGTTACAATATCCGTCAACTGCTTTGCTCGCAAATATTGTTCGATAGCTGTTTTTATTTCTCTTAGCATATATACCTCCTTATAGCACCCTTCTTCCCATTAAATAATGTTCTTTGTAATAAGACGAGTTAAGACTGCTTATGGTCACTCCTTTGCTCGAACTACAATGGATAAATTCTCCACCACCTAAATATATGCCCACATGGCTTACACCATATAAATACCCACTGTTGTAAGTATTCTTGAACATAATAAGATCACCTGGTTGTAAATTCGATTTCTCCACTTTACTTCCTGCTCTTACTTGATCGTTTGTTGTTCTTCCAATACTTACGCCGACTTTCTTATAACAATACTGTGTAAATCCAGAACAATCACTCCTTCCACTTTCGGGACTGGATGCACCAAATACATAGGTAACCTTTCCAATGAAGGAACGAGCAATCGATATGACACTACTTGCTTCTCCACTTGTTTGACTCGATGATTGATTGTTTTTGATTGATGTTCCTGTATTACTTGTCGCTTCTGATGCTTTTATCGTTCTCGTTTTTGTAATTGTTTCAATATCACTCTTGCCACTTTCTTTTTCAAATACTTCTGCAAACTCAATACTCATTGTATGAACTGGAAGGAATTCATGCGTTACACTCTCAACAATATGATTTTCTTTCGCACCTAATTCATTAACGACTACCTTTATAATATTTCCTGCACGCACTTCTGGAACGCCAATACACTCCACACTAAAGGCATTCTTTGTACGGTTATAGTCTGCCAATAACACTTTTGCTTTCTCTTTCATTTTTGCTTTATTTATCTGCGATTCCTTGCCAGATACATCCTCGAAGTACTGAAGAGTTCCATATTTTTTAATAGAATTGTTATCTCTCATCATGACAATTTCTAGTTTCTTTGTTTTTGTTGTTTTTTTCGTTTTGGATTTACTTGTACTCTTACTTTCTGAATCAATTTCTCCATACAGTTTCACTTGATTATAAAAATCATCATTAATGCTCTTTTTATAGGTGTAATCATATAAGAGGCTTTTATCTCCGATAATAAAATTCATATAGCACTTTGTTATATCTCTAAGACATATCTTCCCAAATTCATCACGAAGAACATACTTCTTTCCTGTGTTCAGCAAGGTTTCACTCATTTTTTCATAAATAACATCAAGCCATGTAGATCCGGTTTTCGCATCAAAACTCAGCTTATATTTTGTATCGACAACAGCTCCTTTTTTAAGCTGTAAGTATGTAATCATTCTATTTACTAATGTCGTGGCTGTATCTTTATTCGTAATAGCAATCAGATCTTTCGCTTTGCAGTATCGGAGTTGGTCATGGGCTGTTATAGTTACCTCTTTTTTTCGATTCTGCTCCACCTCGAAAATAAATCCATTAAAAATCTTCACATCATTATAAATAAACTGAATCGCATCGCCATTATCAAAATCATTAATACTTCCAAGCACTGTTAGACTCAATTTACTAGAACCATCATTTAATTTATCGTCAAAAGAAATCTTTGTGCACTGTTTGGAGATTTCATATAACTTTCTATTATGTGAAATAATTACTTGTGTCTTCGCCATATCTTCCTCCTATCAGTCTGGTATCTTTAATTTCATTCCAGGATAGATTAAAGATGGGTTTTTAATAATAGAACGATTGGCATTATATATCTTCGTATACTTAGTACCGCTTCCATAGAACTTTTTTGCTAGATTCCATAGACAATCCCCTTCCTGTACAACATACGTCTTTGGCTTCTTAGTATTTGTTTTTGTAGTGGGCTTTTTGGTTGTTGTTGTCGTTTTCTTGCTCTTACTACTAGAAGAATTACTCTTGCTTTTGCTTACAATCTTAGGACCATAATTGATATACTCTAAGAGCTTAAAGGAATATTGCTTATCCCCCTCTTCCCCAGCATTTTCTGTACTGTTAAACTCTACAATTAGAACCTGTGTAGAGATTTCTTCACTAACCCCATTATCATACTGAAAATTAACAGGAACTTTATTCTTTCTAACACTATTAAAAAAAGTTTCATACCGATCCACATTCCAAAATTTCTTTGATGTTTCAACATAAGAATATGCTTGATAAGGAAGCTCGGTTTCGAAATTGAACTCCCTCACTTCCATACCTGTCGGAATAACAATTTGCCCTAATCCAAGAATATCATAAGTTTCGGTACTCATTACAGAATTAACCTCAAACGTTTCTGGATTCACCGGAAGACGATATGTCTTATTGTTGTAATCGAAAGCAATGTAAGCCTCCTTCACTTTGTTGTATTTATTTTTTATATTCGTACTAACCGCCAAGACTTACACCTCCCCTGCCATTGCAATTTCCTCTTTTAGTATCTTCGTAATACGTTTATACATTTTATCTGTATCCGCTTCTTTTGAGATAGGTCCAGTAAATTTCACATTTATATTCGGAGCTAGAGTTTTATGTTGAATCTTGGCCACAAAATCTCTTTCTGCGGAATCACGTAAATACTTAATATCTTCATCGCTCATTTCCACTTTTACGGCTCCATTTTTACCTTTACCTTCTACTTTCTGTATTTTAGGAGATTTTGGTACATTTTTACCTACGATGCTACTTAAATCAATTGCGGATTGTGGATTATAAGATAATCCATTAAAAGCATTTTTTAATTTATTTCCTATACCATCAACAAAGCTTTTTCCGGCATTATATCCTTTTGTTCCTGCCTCTGTTAAATCAATATATTCTTTTTTCTTCCATACTTCTTCCCATCCCATTTGGTCTTTGGCTAACTTAGAGGCTTGCTCAATACTATTCTTAATCCCCTCAATCTTACCAGTTATATTGATTTCTACCCCCGGTATTGAATTGACAAGATTTTCTACTGCACTCGCCATTTTTAAAATATAACCTATCACTGTACTCGCTAAATCGAAGAAAAGTATCTTTATAGAAGCAACTGGATCTTTAAAGACATTCGCAAAAAAATTTCCTACATCAGCTCCTACGTTATATAGCAGGATAAATTTATTCGCAATCTGAGCCAGCATAATTGTAACAGCCCCTGTAATTCCACCTACAACATCGATTACCGTAATCCCCAGCTTATTCATGGCGTAGATAATCAGCGCGATTAAACCAATCGCAATAAAAAGTGGCGCGTGCATAACAACGAAAGCTGCCGCACTGGCTAAAGCTGGCGGAACTACATTCCATAAATATGCTGCTAACATTGCAACACCCACAATCAATCCGGCATATAAAATGGCAGAAATAAAATCCCAGTCTGCTGCAATTGACTCTACAAGCCATGTGGCCACAGCTGCAATTACATAGATGGAATTAATAATGAATTGAACAAATTGCTGGAACCCTTCTGTGTTGATTAGAACACTGATAGCATCAAATACACCACTAAATGCTCTAAGTGATTCATTCTGTACCAATGTCATGTAGTCGCTCCATGTCTTAGGAATTGTCTTAAATTGCTCATTGATCTCGTCAGCCATAGAAAACATGGAATTTTTGATAATATCCGCTGTAATTGCTCCATCAGAACTGAGCTGTTTCAGACCTTCTCGTCCTACTCCTGTATATTTAGCGATTGCATCTGCAATCAATGGAGCATTTTCGATAATAGAACGGTACTCATCCCCTTGTAGTCTCCCCGATGCCATTGCCTGAGACAACTGTAACATGGCACTTTGTTGTTCCATCGTATCTGCTCCACCAAGTTTGAAGGACTTCTGTACAAGTTCTGTAAACCCAATTAATTCATCATTGCTAGAGAAACTTTTACCAGCTAACATTCCAATTCTTGCTACAGATTCCGACATAGTCCCATAGGAGCCACGCGATCGATTAGCTGCTGCAAATATCTTGTCATTTAATTCAGTTGGCGTTTGTTTATCATCATTGATCAATTTTAACCTAGCCAAAGTGTTCGAATAGGTATCCATTGTCTGCATCCCTTTTACAATACCATTGATGAGAGTTTGCACAATTCGAAGTCCCATGAAAGCCTGAATCATCTTAGTTATTCCAGTTGTAACAGATGAGGCAGTAGTGCCAGTCCGTCTTATGCTATTATTCAAGTTATCAGCTTGTCTACTAGCTGCACCACCAGCACGAGTATATTGATCGGTTGTTCGAATCATTCTCTCAACAGTCCTCGTATAGTTATCTTGGAGAACGAACCTCGCTCGTAACGTCCTACTCATTTCTACCGCCTCCTTCCTCGTCTACTTCCTGCCCTCTTCATCTTATCAGATTCTCGTTTCTCTTCCTCTATTCGCAATTGAATAGAAGCATAGACAAAACCTAATTCTCGATTATCCATTTCTGATAATACAGAGGGCAATATCCGCAATTTCTGCAAGGCAAAATGAGCTAAAACAAACTCACTCTCACCTTGCTTTATGCGTTTTTTACATCATCGATCACATTATTTAAATCCTCTTCTTCCATTCCAGATAAAGCCATGATTTCATCAGCTAGCAACCCATATTCTCCGGTGAAAAGCATATTCGCGAGACACGCTTCTCTTCCTAAACCATATTGTTTTTGTAACTCCGCATTATCAAGTGGGGGATAAACGACAGCAGATGCCACTAACTCAGACATATACGCTGTTTGGTCAAAGTATTCATGCCCCTTTTTATCTTTCTTTCTATATTTTCGAATCAAAGCATTACTTTCTTTTTGTGAAATTGGTCTAATCACAAATGGAATAGGCTCTCCATTCTCATTCAAGAATCTTTTGGAAATAATAACCTCTTTCTTTTCTGGTAACACTGGGTTTAAAAATGCATTTAATTCTGTATTTGCCATAATAATTTCCTCCTAATTATCTATAATTTGCTGGTAAATCAAAGAAGCTAAGCGCTTCCATATCATCAAAAGTAAAATCTGTATCAAAGGTGATCGGATCTTCTGATTGATCATCTAACTTAGCAATTAATAGTTTGCTAAGAATTACATTAGATAGTACCACTTCTTGTTTTCCAATCGTAGACTGCGAATCCTCGTTCTTAACTTGTAGCTTGATACCACCATAGTTACCGTTTTTGATATACTCTTGTGCCATTTTAAGCGTGTCTGAATTCATGAAATATAATGTCATACTTCCTGTTCCAGTAGCTCCAATTACTTTATGTTGTGTCATCCGATGCCCCATCATTCGGCGTTCTTGTACAATCATTTCTAAATAGGCTTCAAAAGTTGAGACATCAAAGAGCTCTCGATTCACGCCGTTAATGGTAATATAACCTTTCCCCTCTGTACCCGATATAGTATCAGAAAGCTGTGTATAATTGTCTCCCATCTCCGATATTCTCCTTTCTTACATATTTACAGTAATATATATCTTTTCAATCGAATCGACAGGCTGAATCGCCACATTAATTACAACCGCATCGCCTTCTGGTCCTTCTGTTACAGTCACATCATCTGCAACAAAATTCTTAATAGCTCTCAGCTTTTGAAGTGTATTAAAATATTCAATTAATGCTGCTCTTAATAAAGAACGTCCATCTTCATTGTTGTCATTTTTTCCAAGATAGGTACTCTCAAAAATAATTCGAATATCATTTTTAATATTGAAGGTTGTTCTAATAATACGGTTTTTGCGATATTTGTTAGATTTCTTTGGTGTAAAGGAAGTCAAAGAATTAATATCATAGACAACTGTTACATTTTGGCTAGTATCAACTTTGAAGATAAACTTTCCTTCACTGGATGCCTTTTTCATTTCTGTTTTCGTCATACGTGGCTTAACATCAATCGCACCTACATATTTCATATTGGTATTTGATGTACTAATACTTGCTCCTGCTGTCGCCCCAGCTACCCATGCTGTCGTTTCTGCAATCGTCAATTCGCCATCCTCTAACACAACAGCGTTTGCCACATTAATAACATACTCGCTGTCTGCCTTACAATTGGCCAACACAGCATTCACGCCAACTCCTTCCTCTTCGTTCATAGATTTTATCCACGATACAATTGTATTCTTAATTTCTGTTCCATCCTCTGCATCATACGGATAGCACAACGTATCAAATACTTCTGTTCTAAATTTAGTAAGTGCTGCGTCTACATCATCAGATGCATGTTTTGTATTCCCAAGGTTATACACCTTTACCGTTTTGGCCAACTTTAATGCCTCAGTTACTAATTTTTTATCAGCACTTGTGACTCCTTCTGGATAATCATTCTCTAGGGCTGTTACTGTATATACTTCACCTTTCGTTCCAACACTCATTTCTTGCATCAAAAAAACCGTTCCTCTATCACTCACTTGGATAGATAACGGTTCATTCGTTTGGAAATTCAGATAGACACCTGGCAATTCTTCATTCATACTTTCAAATGTTCCGCCCATGCTATACCTCCTTTATATTTATTTCTGCTCGTCTCATTAGTTCTACATCCTCAACTTTTAATTCTCGCACTGGCACATCAAAAGTTATCTTTGATGTTTCCTCATCATATTCCCCCTGCCGATCCATTGTACGAAAAGTTTTCAAATTTCTTACCGCTTTTAGCATCTTTTCCATCGCATCTGCAGATTCCATACGCCCCTTCTCTGACTTCGGAATGTATGTCACTGAAAAAGATACTTTCGTGAATTCTTTTCCTCCAATTAAGCGATTATACTCACTTGTAATAGGAAAGATGAATACTGCTGGCACTTTTAGTCCACTTTCTACATCTTCTTTATAAAATGTGGCATCTGGAAGAACAGCCTTTATGGCTATTGCAATTTCATTCATAATTTCTTCAACAATCATGTTCTCTCTTTATCCTATCTATCTCTTCATTAAAAGCCTTTACTAACTCCTTATCTATGTACTTAACCGTTTTTTCTAACATATACTGCCCTTTTACAAAACCTTTTACTGGTCCGCCTTTCTTATTTCGAATAACATGTCCATCATTCACATAAGCAGCATATTCAACATTATTCACTAAGAATTTTTGGACGCCACCACCCTTTTTCTTGATCGCTGGTGTCGCTCTCCATCCTTTTCTCATTGTTCCACCAACGCGAGTTACACTTGTATTAAAAACAACGTGTATTCCACTTCTTGTATAGAACTCCACTGGATTTTTATGTTCTCCTACATTAGTCAACTCTTTTACTTTTTTCACTCCTAAATTAACAGCTTTATTTAAGCAACGTTTATCCACTTCTTCAATATCGCCCATTAAAATTCTTAACTCATCCCGAAATCTCCTTATTGATTCACGATTATAAGCATAGTTACTCAAAGTTTATCACTTCTTTCCACTTTAAATTGCTGCTGAAAAAGATAAGGGAAGCCTTCTCCAATAACCAATTTGACTTTTTTACCAGTTTGAACATGAGTAACTTCCGCAGTATCTCCTTCTTTTATATCAACATCCAAACCACAAAAGAGCATATGAGATTGATTCTGCAATATTGGAGCTGGATTATCTGCTATTACTTGACTTCCTTTAGAATAACGACAGGGTATATCTGTGGCAACCAATTCTAGTGTGCTATCCTCGAATAGTCCATCTCCTGCACTCTTTTCTCGATAAATATCCATTTTGTATGTATAAAGTATTTCATAAGGATTCATTTATATCACACTCCTGTTGATAGCTTTCTAAATTGTCTCAAATAGGCTTTATCCTTATCAGATAATCCGCAAATCGTTTCTTTGTTTATAGAATCATCAAAGTTGATAGAGCCATCTCCATCTTTTATCGATTTTACCCCTAAAGGAAAAGCGTATGCTGGCGATTGTTCAAATTCAATAATTGCTTCTACTTTCTTGCGAATAAAAGGCTCAATATTCTCAGATAAATCAAGAATATGACAAAAATTCATCACATCGATGACGACATCAGAGATAACTAAATCTCGTGAATCGTCATCAATTTCTAGATTCTTTTTTACTTTTCCAATCATCTCTTCTGCCGTCATATGTCATTCTCCTCTAAGATGATGCAATGATTCCAGCGTTCCGTAAAGAAGTAAGTAGAGCATTAAACTCTTCTTTCGTTGGTGCCTCTCCTGTTGCATCTGGTACATGTACCCCCTGTTTTACTGTCGACTTATCATTCATTATTTTTTCAAACAGCTCTCTTTGTTTTGGTGGAATTCCACTTAAATCAAATTCAAATTCCATGTAATCCCTCCTATGCTTTTAAATTATTAATCAAACCATGTAAAAAGTCTGGACCATGATCAAGACCAAACTGTCCGAAGATTTGCCCTTCGGTTGCTGCACCTTTCTTCGATAACTCTTCATAGAAGAAATTGCCCTTTCCTGGAACTGGTTGGAAAACAGGAGCTAATACAGACATTTCGACCGCTAATACAGAATCTTGTGGCATAAAACGATCTAACATTACACCAACGTTTCCAAAGTCTGTTTCAATCTGTTTGATATTCGTTCCACCTACGTTTCGATCAGTTGGTGCATAAGAATAAATATCTGTAATAATCTGTTTTTGTGTACTTCCTAATACAAGAACCATATTATTGAATGTGGCACCAGCATCATACATTGCCTTAAATAACTGCTGCATAAGTGCCTTATTCAATTGTTTAGAAGCTCCATCTACTTTTGTTTTATTCTTACAAAGTTCAATTAAACCTCTTGTTTTTCCTGCTGTATTTGCGTCAGTCGCTTTTTGATAAACTCCATTGATGATTGTGTACTCGATGTCTCGTGCAATTTTTTCTAACGCTTTAGCAATTTGCCAATCTAACTCTGTGGTTTTAATATTATTTTGTTGCCCTGCTGTATTCAAGCCACTTAAACGCCCTCTGTTGGATTCTTTCATGTAAGACACCGATACTGTTTCGTAAAATACCTGTGTTTGATTGATTGTCTGTGTTCTTACAATTTCTTGTGCCTGTGGAGCTGTAAGAGATGCTGTTTCTGTAATTTCTGGTTGTTTTGCTTCCGGAAAAGCATATTCTGAACCTACTGGAAATTCAAAGTTTTCTGTTTGTTTCCCCCCAGTAAGTCCACCAATCATCGATAAAATTGGCGTATTAATTGAATCCGCTGTAAATAAATCCCCTGCATAGTTTGGGAGATTCCATGTTGTTCCCATTCCTGTTACATTCGCCATAATTATTCCTCACTTTCTGCTTGTAAGCTATATAATTCATTTCTTGCTGCAATTCGATTCACAAAACTTGTCTGTGGATCATCGATAATCTTTTGTAATTCTGCTGCTCTACCTGTATTTCCTGATGGCGTAGGATTCCCATTATTTCCTGGAGCCTTTCCGGAAACACTTGGAGTAAACAAATCTTTATATGTGCCTTTTAAGACTGTCACTTGCTCATCGATTCCACTAACTGTTCCATCAGCATTTAAGGTTAATTTTGTTCTATCAATTTTTCCTGCCAATAGCTCTGGATACTTCGTATCAGCCAACTTGGCACGAATAACAGAATCTAATTTTAAATCTTTAATTTCTGCTTCATATTTCTCACGCTGTGCCTTGTTATCTTTTTCCATGCCTTCAATTCTGACTTTCAATTCTTCGTTATCTCCGACTTTAGCCTTTAAATCTTTCAACTGCTTATCTCGATCAGCCACCTGTGCTTCTAATTGTCCTTTGGCAGTGTTCAATTCATTGAACTGTGTCTTAGGAACAAAGTTCTTAATCTCTTCTGTATAAAGAGAAAGAACAGCTTTTACCTGTTCTTCACTTAAACCTTTTTCAATTAATTGTTCTTTCTTCATTTTAGCTTTTCCTCCATTCTTAATTTTTAGCACAAAAATACCACCGAACCATTTTTCTTGGCTGGTGGTATTAATCTCTTTTAGGTTCAATTGTTATACTCATGTCACAACTTGGGTTATTACAATAGAAATACATTTCCCCTTGACACTTTATGTGGCCACTTTTACATTTAGGACACACTGGTCCTTTGCCTGCTCGTGCTTCTTCTATCATAGCATTTCTTCTATTCAGACTTTCTATTACTTCTTCCATAGTCCTCATATTAAACACCTACTTTCTCCATCGAAAATTAGGATATA
>OBXV01000603.1_pt1 | contig 15118 bp, 10 predicted proteins | sample 1495451 | NCBI WGS metagenome assembly OBXV01 (sample SAMEA2580178, study PRJEB22360) | human gut metagenome | biome: human gut; feature: human-associated habitat; material: faeces | place: Denmark | collected 2008/2010
ACATCCGAGGAGGCTCATTGTCAAGGACAATCGGAATAGCATACGGAAAGAAGTTCTGCACCTTATAAGATTTGTCAAAAAAACTGTTGCCATTCCATATATCATAAATCGGTAAGTTTTGACCACTTTGAAATTATTACAAATTCAATCATATCAAAACTTAAGGACAATCAGCCACTTAAAAACTTTACCTTGCCTTAGGATGGCAGTCTCAGCATCATAAAAACATTGCAGGTCAATCAATTTGGGAAATTGGTCGCATGTTAAATCATGTTAAAGAAAATGATTTGGCACATGGTGATTTTATAAATTGGCTCAAAAAAATAAATATTGAAAGAACCGAAGCCCATAGATTTATGAAAGTTGCTAAGGAGCTTCCAAATGTTTGTACGTACCAACATATCAAAAATAGAATACATACTCTAATTTGAGATAACACCAATATCAACCGACGTCGGTTGATTCTTCGCAAAACGAAGAATCACAAATACAATTTTTTGAATCTCTTCCAATTGGCACAATATCAAGCGCATTCACTCATTCCAGTGATCTAGACGTGCTTAGAATGGCAATCTCAACATTAAATATAACTTTATTAAATACTAATGATTGCATTAAAAATTGCTTTTTGAGATAATTGCTAAAAAAGAGAGGATTCTCAAATGGAAAACAAAGATATAGAGCTGATTCAACAAATGGAAAACAAATATGACACTTTTATGCCAGTCTTAACTAATTTAATTGATAGTGTTGAAAAATTTAACTCAATTTACAATAACTATATTGAATTAAAAAATTTTTATGGTAGTGAAAAATGGTTTGAATATATGGAAATTGAAAAAATCCCAGTAAAATGTGGTGTTCTAACAGAAGACCAATTATTTGATATGATTGGTGATCATAATGAACTTCTTGGAGTATTACTTGACCTAACTTCAAAAATGTACAAAAATTTTTAAAAAAAATAAGCACCACTTAAGGTGCCATTTCTTGCCTGCTGAACTCATTTTTAGTGACTTTTTATATAGTTTTGATTTTGTTTTATTTTCATCTAACTGTAAACCAAATCATCACAAACGCTTATATATCAATGAAGTTTACTGTAAATTTACACTGTTTAAATGCTAGGTTTAATTCTACAAATTTTTTAAATGTTTCGATTTTGAATTTTATTTCAGGTAAATTACTGGAAGAGTAAGTAGACCAGTCTTTAACGTCACTTCCAATTATAGCTAATTCTTTATGAGCATTAATAATTCCCATTGTTGCCAATTTTCCAGGTTCTAAAATTACGACTTAATCACTTAGTTTTTCTTCTAATCGATTTTTAAAACTAAAATCAATGGAGCGTTCTTTATCTTTATATCAAAGATTCAAATATCTTAAAAATGGTGCAGGATACATTATTTGATAGTTTTCGTGCTGGTCGTCGCAACTATACAATTTTCCAAGTTGGGAAAGCGACCTTGTTAAGAGTAAGTGATGTCATGAAATTAAAGAAAACAGATGTCTTTAATCTTGATGGAACAGTCAAACAAACTGCATTTATTCATGATCAAAAAACAGGTAAGGGAAATATGTTATATTTAAAAACTGTCCAACAAAATTTAATGCTTTATCATGCATGGCTCATCCAACAAAACATGAATTCAGAGTGGTTATTTCCTTCAACTTCTCGTCCTGATCGTCCTATTACCGAGAAACAGTTTTATAAGATTATGGCACGAGTTGGTGATCTTTTAGGAATTAACTATCTAGGAACGCATACCATGCGTAAAACAGGCGCTTATCGGGTCTATACCCAGTCAAACTATAATATTGGCTTAGTTATGCATTTATTAAACCATTCAAGTGAAGCCATGACCTTAACGCATCTTGGATTAGATCAAGCTAGTCGAGAAACGTTGTTAGACCAAATTGATTTTGGGTAATGAATGTTTAGAACTTAGTAGTCGTCCAAATACGACTACTTTTTTTGTTGAATCGTCCTTGGACGATTCAATGCTTTTGACTTGTAAGAACAGGATTGAATGAAGCCATACTGTTCGCATATTTTTAGTGGATGAACAAACAAAATACGAGAGATTTTTTCTTCTTTTTGTATGACAAAAAGAAAGAACTTTTGCCCATTTTATTTTTATAAAATGGGCAATTGGCGTTTGCTTAAAGCAAATCGACACAATTCAAAGGGGATAAAAGGGGAAAGTGAAACTTCCCCTTTTTCAAGCCACATTGTAATACAAGAACGAAGTGATTTGTATTACAATGTGATAGCTTGCCCAGTATTTATGGTTTTATATTTGCTATTTTGTTGTGAGGATTGTAACCGAATAGGACGCAATTCTTATTACAAAATCAATGACAAAGGGCGATTGAGGAATAAGCGCTGGGGCATTTTATCCTTGAGGAAGTTCTTGATGGTTCAGAAAAATGTATCACAAATTTAAACAAAGACTCACTCATTTAAGAGACGCTACTATCATGAAATTTTGTTGTTGCGATAAGCAACTTCTGATACACGATTTTTAGCCATTACATCACTCGTTTTTAGAGTGATGTGTAAGTGCGCATTAACCTCGCTTAATATATTATAATAGAATACCCGTGGTGCTAGTTAATTTTAATATCCTAAAGAATATCTCAAAGTTCCTTCAAAACGTCGTTGTGCTCGACTTAATAGAACACTGTAAGCCAGTAATATGCTTTCAAATCTACTCTCTAGCCCTTTAACAGAACGTGAGTTGAAATTTTGACAACCTAATTTTTCTATGGAACAATCGGCGAAAATTCGTTATTCATTAGAACACCCTACAGAGAAAAATCCATATGAATCATTACCAAAAGTTAATATGTTTACGTTTGATATGAAAAATAAAGAACGCTTTTCGGATAATTCAAAATCGTTTAATTTCCGTGAGTTTTTCCGAGTGGATGAAAATAATGAGTTTGTTCATAAACATGATATTAATGCATTCTTAGATAATATTACTAATCAAGATAGTAGCACTAATTACCCACTTTCAACTAATCAATACCGTAATGAATTAAGGCATACATTATGGCTATTACCTGGAGTTAAAGAAGCGAACGCATTTGAAAAATTACTTAATGAACATCAGATTTTTGGAAAGGAATACAAAATTGTTAATGTTGTTAAAGATGATAAATCAGATAGCAACGAAGTCGTAACAGAGGGCGATTTGGATAAAGTTCGGCAAGCAATAGGAGATCCCAGTCAGAATAAAACTATTACACTTACTGTTCGTAAATTAACAACGGGGGTTAATATTCCTGAGTGGACTGCCGTTCTTTTCATTTCAAATACCAATAGTGCTATGAATTATCTTCAAGCTACATTTCGAGCTCAAACGCCATTTTCTCATGAAAAACTTGGAATGAAGAAGAATTGTTATATCTTTGATTTTGCTCCAGATCGTGCACTTACTGTCATGGCTGAAAGCGCACAAATTAATTCCGGTGTAGGTAAGAAAAATACATTACAACAAAAAGAAGCTATGACACAATTACTGAATTTCATGCCTATTTTGGGTCAAACAGACCATGGTATGAAAGTTTTTAATGTTGATAGAATGCTTACCCAACTCAAAAAAGTTTATGCGGAAAAAGCTGTTCGTTCAGGATTTGAAGACGATTCACTTTACAATGATGAATTACTTACACTTGATGAAGCAGATTTGAATGATTTTAATAACTTGAAAGAAATTGTTGGAAAAACTAACCTATCAGGACTACCAAAGAAAGTTGAAATAAACGTCAATGGATTAACGGATGAAGAGTATGAAAAAGGAGAAAAAGCTCAGAAAAAGAAGCCTCGAGAACGAACTACAGAAGAAAAAGAAATTATTGAAAAAGTCAAACAAGCAAAAAAACAACGTAAAACAATGATTTCAATTTTGCGTGGAATTTCCATACGAATTCCGATGATGATTTATGGTATGCCTATTGAGGTTGACAAGGAAATGGGAATCGATGAATTTGTCAATCACATTGATAGCATTTCATGGGAAGAGTTTATGCCAAAAGGCATTAAAAAGTCTGATTTTAAGCGTTTCGCAAAGTATTATGATCCAGAGGTTTTTGTCGAGGCAGGAAGAATTATCCGACAGAGGGCTCAGTCTTATGATGATCTAGAGTACACAGAAAGAGCAGAGAAAATTGCAGAACTTTTTGGAACATTTAAAAACCCAGATAAAGAAACTGTTTTGACCCCATGGAGAGTTGTTAATCTACAGCTTTCTAAAACAATTGGCGGATTACGTTATTTTGATGAAAACTTTGAAAACACTACATTGAACGGGCAAGATTCGATCACTTGGGTTGAGACAGAGATCACAAAAGAAGTATTTAAACCGAATACTAAAATTCTTGAAATTAATTCTAAAACAGGGCTATATCCTCTCTATGTAGCAAGTTCATTATTTCATCAAAAACGAAATAAGCTAAACGATGATCGAGCAGGAAGATTCAGCAAGATTGATGAAGATGAAATAATACAAGAAGTATTGAAAGACAATATTTACGTCATTGCTAAAACGCCTATGGCCAAGACTATAACGCGGCGCACATTAGCAGGATATAATGATTGGACGACTAATATTTTATATGTAGAAGAAATTGATCAAAAACTCAAATCAAATATGGATCAAACCTTAAATGAAATACAAAAAGGACTGAATGTAATGAAATTTGATGTAGTGATAGGGAATCCCCCATATCAAGAAAAAAGTATTGGAGATAGCACGCAAAAACCACCAATTTATCATAAATTCATGGATCTTGCTTATACCATTTCTGATAAGGCAGTGTTGATTACTCCTGCTCGTTTTCTATTTAATGCAGGTGCAACTCCAGAAGATTGGAATCATAAAATGATTAATGATAATCATTTAAAAATAGTTTATTTTGAAAATGTAAGTTATAATATTTTCCCAAATACAAATTTTGGATCTATTGTAGTTACCTATTGGGATAAAAATAAAAACTTTGAACCAATAGGTATCATGACAAACTTTTCTGAACTTAATTTAATTATTAAGAAATTAAAAATCAATGGTATTGATACGTTGGATAATATTATTTCGGGGCGCGGAGTGTATAAATTGACACAAACAGCTCATAACGAACATCCTGAAATTGAAGATATTCAATCAAGGGGACATAAAAACGATGTTGGAACCGGAGTTTTCGGTAAATTAGAAAACATAATCTTTTTTAAAGATAAACCTAATGATGGAAGAAAATATACTAAAGTACTGGGATTATTGGATAAAAATAGAGAGTATTTTTGGGTAGATACAAGATATATAACTCATACACCTGATTACACTAAATTCAAAGTTGTTTTACCGAAAGCTAATGGAACAGGATTACTGGAAGACAAACCATCAATGATGATAGGGGCTCCTTTAGTTCTTGAACCATTTGTTGCTTTTACTGAAACATTTATTTCTATTGGTGCTTTTGATAACGAAGAAGAAGCACATAATGCATTAAAATATATTAAATCAAAATTTGCACGTGCTTTATTAGGGGTACTTAAAGTTACTCAAGATAATCCGAAGGATAAATGGAAACTTGTACCACTTCAAGAATTTAATAGTAATTCTGACATCAACTGGACAAAATAAATCCCAGAAATTGACTAACAGCTCTATACAAAATATAAATTATCTCAAGATGATATTGATTTTATTGAGGGTAAAGTTAGACAGATGGATTAATATACCAAATACATTTTATTTTATCGATCATTATGGCAAGACTATAGATAATTTATAGTTAACCCGTGGTGCTAGTTAATTTTCATATCAAAAAACACCAATTTCAAATTAATTTTCGTTTTTTCAGTCGCCACACGAACTATAGCAATTAAACGGCACGTTTACCCATTTTTTTTAATGAAAACGAAGTTTGCATGTAAATGGGCAGTACCGAGAAAATCAATATCAAGACAAGAAGAAACTCAAAAAGCGACCACTTTTTTTCAAAAGTGATCGCTTTATTTTATTCATCCTTTTCAAAAACAAAGTACATAGTAGTCGCGTAAGATACTACAAACAAAAATAATATTCCTAATAATACCATTTCATAACCTCCTAAATTGTATTTTTTTAATTTTAACATGGAAATTTACATTTATTCCAATTTCCTTTTCTTTCCGAAAAGTTTTCTCGGTATAAAAACATTCCTGATTTTCATATTTGTTTAGTCCTCTTTTTGTTTTCCTCATCGGTCTGCTCGATGACAGGAGCAGTCAGATTGAAAATCTGAAATATATTCAAATTATTTTCCTAAGGGCGCACTTATATACCATGAAAATCATGGTATAAATTGCCAATATTTTAGATTAAACGTGTTGGAAAAACTCGCTTTGCTCATGTAAATAAAAACGTTATAAAGTATTATAGCGAGCTTAGTAAGTGGATATACACTTACGGTAAAAAGTAATCATCTTCCGCTCGTTCACACCTAAAATTTACATTTTAGTTTGTTCCTCGTTTCAGACGATTCTTTTTATTTTTGGGGCGTTGCCCCAATCCCCATATTCTATTTTTTAGTTGTTGCCATAGGCAACTTCTCATACACATTTTTTAGCAATTACCCCAACAATTTATTGGTGGGGTGTAAGTGCGCATTGCACTGTTTTTTTACGAAACAAGCCGACCAGCGTTTGAAACTTTTTAGTTTTTCATCATTCTATTTTAAAACGCTCTAAAACTAGATTTAAGCGACTTTAATTCGAAACTGTCTATTTTGTTCAAAGGGAGCATTAAGAATGCTTAAAAGAGCTTTTAAGTGGGTTTAAAAATGATTTTGAATTGAATAGCTTGTTGTAAGTTGTAAAAAAACAAGATAAACAAAGTATCGGTTTTCCATTTAAGGGTTGTTAGGGCTTGCCCTGACCGTCTGTAAGACGCTTGATTGCATGATATGGGGTCACTGGAACATCCGTACAGAAAGTAGCGGTAGTGATTAGCTCTAAATCCATAAAACGCTTATTTAACGCTGATTATAGAATTTCCAAGATAGAAAAAACAAAATATTTCTGGAACATTCATGCAGAAATTAGCGGTAAGGAAAGCAACATAGATTCTAAAAAACATTAGGTTTTGAAAATCAGTAAAATACGTTTTAAAAGCTTGATATAACAATGTTTCATAGTTTCAAAAAGTCATTGTAAAAACGATTCTAAATAACTATTTCCAAAACCTACCGCTATTTTCTGTTTAGTTGTTCCAGTGACCCCATACCTAATAGATCGCCAACGCGTGTCATCACCTTATAAAACTGCTTCTCCGTTATATGTCGATCTGGATGGGACGTTGAGGGAAATAACCAATCCGAAGTGATATTCTGTTGGACTAGCCAATCATGATATTGTAGCAAGTCTTGTTGGACGGGCTTTAAACATAAGGTGTTTGCTTTGCCTGTCTTTTTATCATGAATAAAGGCCGTATTTATAACAGTTCCTTCGGGATTATAGACATCTGATTTTTTTAACGCCATGACATCACTCACCCGTAGTAGAGTGGCTTTTCCAACTTGGAAGATGGTGTAGTTTCGACGACCAGCGCGAAAACTATCTAACAAGGTGTCCTGTACCATCTTTAATACGTTTGAGTCTTTAATTGGCAGTACAATCTGTTGAGACATCATATACCTCCCCGTTAATTAAATTTTGTCTATTTGATTGATATCAGACGGATCGTATGTTGTTGTACCTTTTGGCTCATACTCTGTAACTAATACATCTTCTTCGTTTAATATTTGGCGCTACGATATTTGGAGTTGATAGGCAGCTTACCTACCAGCTCCAAATATCGTAGCGCCAATAATGTTTTATGGAGGGCACACCTGTCTCAGCGTGTCCTCCTTTGTTTTGCCACAAAATTAAAATCGGTGCTAGCTAACTCTCATAATTATGCGGCGGTCAAGTGGTCCCAATATGTCGTAATTATCGATACACCGATATTCACCGTCTTGACAATGCTGATGTGATGCGATAAATTACCCTTGTTGAGCAAATTAAAATTAAATGAGTTAAAAATGTGAACGATTTGTGTTTTTGCAAAGCTTTGTCTGGGAAGATGGCGTGCTCAACAACCAATATGAGGGGGGGAGTCACGAATGCGTAGAAATTCGATGACCGAAATGAAGAGGCACTACAAGTTATATAAGTCGGGATCCAAGGGGGTAGCGGCGGCAATCATTACCGTTAGTGCGGGAGCTATTGTGCTGAGTGGTTACGCCACACAATCAGTGTCGGCCGATACCACGGCGGCGGCAACGGTACAAACGCAAACCGACACGGAAACGACCGGACAATCGTCCACCGCGGTGGACGACGCGCAAAATGCAGCGGACAACCACACGCAAAGTAGCACGGCTACGGAGGAGGGCACGACGCCAGCTACTACTACGAGTCAATCGCAGGCTGGCTCAAGTGCAGCCACTAGCGGCGCCACTGCCACCAGTGGTGCGAGCGCGTCGAGTTCAAGCGCTGCAACCACGACGACACCTGCCGCTACCACCACTGCGCAGGCTACAGCCGACGCAACCGCCGATCCCGGTCCCGCAAACCAGGATACGTTGACCAAGGGGAACGTTGAGGGCTTGTGGAATGAGGGTTATCAGGGTCAGGGCATGGTTGTGGCCGTGATCGATTCTGGGGTCCAACCACACGCAGACTTGCGGTTGACTGACGATAGTACGGCGGCGATTAGCAAAGACGCCGCGGAGGCCGCTATTGCTAAGCTAGGGTACGGCACGTACGTCAACAGCAAGATCCCCTTTGCCTACGATTACGTGAACAACGATAGTGTCAACACGGGGACTACGGTGTCCGGGTCTACGCACGGTGAACACGTCGCTGGTATTATTGCCGCCAACGGGACGGTTGCCGATGGCGCTACCGGTACGTCTAAAGCGTCAGTCTACGTCAAAGGGGTCGCCCCGGAAGCCCAGATTTTGGCGATGCAGGTCATTGATGAGTTCCCGGACGAAAATGCTAACGATATTTCCCGGGCAATAAGGGACGCCGTTTCGATGGGAGCCAATGCCATCCAAATGTCACTGGGAGTTGGTGTGGCCGAACAAGATCTGACCGACGAGGAGCAAGCCGCCGTGCAGTACGCTACCGACCACGGAGTCTTTGTTTCCATCTCGGCCAGCAACAACGGCAACGCGGCCAGCATTGTGGGCTCTGATAAAAAGAATGATATTTCCACGGCGTACGTGCCGAAGAACGATTCAACCATTGCTGATCCCGGTGCCGCAGCGTCCGCGATGACCGTCGCCGCCGAGAAGAGTGCGACTGGTGCTGATTCTGAAATGGATGGATTCTCCTCGTGGGGACCGATGGCGGACTATACGCTTAAGCCGGACATCGCGGCGCCCGGTGATCGTGTGACCTCCACGGCCATTGACCCGAAAACAAATACCCAAACATACGCGGTTGAGTCCGGTACTTCCATGGCTGGCCCGTACGATGCCGGTGCGGCCCTACTAGTCATGCAGAAACTCAAGGCAACCCGTCCAGAATTGCAGGGCGCGGACCTGGTTAAGGCCGTTAAGCTAGCGTTAATGAACGCGGCAGACCCAATGATTGACTTAAACTACCCGGACACCTACGTCTCCCCGCGGCGCCAGGGTGCTGGACAAATTGATGTGACCAAGGCGGGGAACTTGGACGTCGCTGCCGAGGGTACAAATAACGCCGGCTCGGTATCGCTGGGTAAAATCGGGCGGACGACCAGCTTCAACGTGACTTTAACCAATTACGGACAGACGACCCAAAGCTACACGGTCGACTACGACGGTGGGCCCCTCACGCAGGTGCGGGACACCAGTAAGGGTAATATCGTGCACGACCAGAAATTGGCAGGAGCGGCGGTGAACAGTGCTACGCCAACGTTTACGCTCGCTCCCGGTGCCAGCAAAGTGGTGACCTTCACGCTCACGTTGGATGATGCGGTTGCCGCTAACCAAATTGTCGAGGGCTACTTGACATTTAAAGCGGGAGACGACACCCAGACCATCAGTGTGCCGTACCTCGGCTACTTTGGTGACCTCACCACCGAGCAGATTATTGATGATCCGGCGAACAAGCAGGATTCAATCTTTAAGGGTGGGTACCTCGTTGATAACAACAATAACCCGCTGGGGGTCACCGACGCTGCCTCACTGAGCAACCTCGTGAATAGCGACGTAACAGGCAAGTACACGTGGGGACAGGTGCCCGCGTACATTGAGAACGGCAAGGTCTCGTTCTCGCCTAACGGAGACGGTGCTAGTGATACCGTATACCCATACGTCTTTGCCAAGCAGAACCTCAAGGCGGTCACCATTCAGATACTGGACGCTAATGGTAACTTGGTTCGCGTGCTCGACAAGGAGAACAACACGACCAAGTCATACCTGCAAAATGGCTTCAGTCACAACTCTGACTTAGGGTTGAGCACCGACATGCGTCTGGATGCTGACGCGTTTACCTGGGATGGTCGGATTTACGACCAACAGACGGGCAAGTACATCACGGCGCCGGATGGTAGGTACACTTACCGGATTGTGACTGAGCAATACAACGACGGGGCGGAGCAGGAACAAAACTTTGATTTACCTGTAGCCGTGGATACCGTCGCACCGACTCTGACCGGTCTGACTTACGCCGAAGGTCAGTTGACGGCCAGCTACAACGACCAGGGTGCGGGGTTCAGCCAGTTTAGTGACGCGGTGCTCAAGATTGGCGCCCAGGAGTATGGGGTGAGTCTCGATAACAACGGGCAAAGTAACGCTGGGACAATCAGCTTCAAACTGACGGCAGCGCAAATGGCCGCCCTAGCAACGAGCGATGGGCAGCTGACCTTGACGGTGACGGACGTTGCTGGCAACCACACCAGCGCGAGTGTACAGGCGTTTGCGGGTACTACTTCAGCCTCAGCAACCGATACTGCCGCCAACGTCGCACCGCAGTTTAGTTGGCAAGTCGGCGACGGTAGTAATAACTATTGGCGTACGAATGGTTTCGTGCAGGCCGTGTCCGACCAGACGAGTTTCACCACGTACGCCCAGGTGCCGGCGGGTGTCGATTGGATTGTTTACGCAACCGACGCTAGGGCGGGCAAAGTGTTCCCAGGCAAAGTCGATACGGCTACTGGTATCGTGACGTTTAACCTGACCGAAGGGGCTCCCTACGGCGACTTTGTGGGAACCGTACTGTACCCGACCGCTAACTTTGGCGAATACAAGCGGGCTGGACGTGCTGACGGGGACGAAATGATTGTCTTCCTTGACGCTGACGGCACTGCCGGATACGGTCACTTCAGCACAACGAATCCACACACGGTGATTGCCCTGCGCGATAACGCAGACGCGGCTGCGGACGCTACGGTCACGACCGGGGCGCCAGTGCTTAGTGGGCGCGCCTTTGCGGACATTACGACGCACGCACAGCCAACTGCTGGGCTTTCCTTTGATAAGTTTAACGACAACACGTTTACGTTGGTGGGTGCTGATCAGGTGGCGGACGTTTACGACCCGCAGACTGGTGAACTGACGATTACGGGTAAGGTGGCTGATCCTGCCGGGAAGGCCATGACGGTGACTGATGCTACCGAGCCGACCAAGGCGGTTGCGATTAACGCGGACGGGACGTTCAGCTTCACGGTACCATTCAAAGCCGCTGAGCAGCAGTCAGTTGGTTACCGTCTGACGACGACTACGACCAACGATGACGGTACGACGGCAAGTAGCACGGCTTACGGCGCGCTCCAGATCTACCTGGACACCGTCTTCCCAACTTTGTCCATGCCGCAAGCCGACACGTTGACGGTTGATGCGGATGGTAACTACGATATCACAACGTCAGACCCGACCTTTACCGTCACGGGCACCGTAAACGATAACGTGAATGGCTACCGGCTGTACACGAACGGCGATAACGTTGTGCACCAGAAGAACCTGGCTGGGTTTAACAACCACGTGGATGCGGATGCGGCCAGCTCAAACCCTTATGGGGCGGCTGACTTTAGCCAGACGTACAACCTGTTGGAGGGCGATAACTACTTCACCGTGACTGCCGTGGATATGGTGGGTAACACCATCACGAAGGTTTTCCACGTCGTACGGGTGGACGCAACTAGCGTGACACCAAAATCGCAGGGCAGTAAGGGTACCGCCATCACTAGCCCCGTGGTTGATGGTGGGCAGCGCGGGCAGGCGCAGGGCGCTCCAGACGTGCACCCTGCTGCACCTGGTTACAAGAATGATGGTCAGGGTGGCGTACAGCTAGTACCTGCCGCCATCACCAGCCCCGGGGTTGATGGTGGGCAGCGTGGGCAGGCGCAGGGCGCTCCAGACGTGCACCCTGCTGCACCTGGTTACAAGAATGATGGTCAGGGTGGCGTACAGCTAGTACCTGCCGCCAGCCAGGCAGGTCGTAGTGGTACTGAGCAAGGTCAAAGCCCAGCAACTACGACTGCAGCGGCACTGCCGGCGACGGGGGAAACACACAGCCCGTTGGCCGCAATCGGTCTAGCTATCCTCAGCGTGCTGGGACTGGCTGGACTTGCATCCCGGAAGCGGCGTGTATAGTTTATATGTAGACGATAGCGGCAACATCGGGGGGGTGAAGAGGATGCAACCAGTGACCATTACTAATTTAGACCGGGTGTTGACCGCGTTGGTGCAGGCGCGCCAGCGGGGAGAACTCTCTCCTGACCAGGTGGTGCTGGATGTACGCCCGCACGAGCCCGGATCGGCGCACGTTTTCACGGTACGGGACGACGCTGGCAGGCAGCACGTACTCGTTGAACTCCGGTTTGATGAGCCCTTACCCGATAACTACGCCAGTGAAATACGCCGCCGCGGCTACCACCTCGAATTGGTGGATGGGCGGTAATCATAAAGAACTTGAAGTCGGTACACGGCGCATTGATTGCGAAGTGTGCCGGCTTTTTGCGTTTGTCTCGGCAATTGTTGGCTCTTCGTCCAGTAGAGTTGATAGATCTTTTGTGAAGCATCTAGGCCTTAATTGGTCTAGGTGCTTTTATTATGCTGCTGCCTTGCTGCTCTTAGCTCTGAGCCAAACCCGTTCCAGGAATATACGATTGATGAAATTGTTCCAATTCGTATAGCCGTACGCAGTGTTCTTAATCTTCTTGATGATGTCGTTAATACCCTCAAGGAAGCCATTTGAGTACTCATAGCGTAATGCATTGATGACTTGTCTCTTGTACTTCTTTAACGTTTTGATAGACTGATCCATTCGTTTTCCTAATGATCGATAGCTCTCTAGTGCGGCTGCGAGTGCTGACGCATCACGCTTTCTAACCGCTCCTATAATCTCCTGGTAGACTTCATATGCTGCCCGGAACTCCGGGCTCAGGTCTAAGCTCTTGGCGACTAGATTTACAGTTGTTTCGTAATAGCCGACGCTGGTGTGATACGTGGGTTTTATTGCTTCAAGTTCGTTGAAGTCCTTAAGAAAGATTTTCCACTCGCGTTTCATGAATCGGTATTCCTTGCTACGCTTAGATAGACCCTTCATTACTTGGATACGGACCATGTTGAGGGCGGTCGACACCATCTGGACGATATGGAACCGATCCACAACTATCTTGGCGTTTGGAAACAAACGTGGAACTAGGTTGATAATCTAGTTGGCGCTATTTTCGTATCTGGATCTGCTCTAGCTGTCGTCAGTGTTTTTAACCATGACTGGGCTACTTTTTTATTTTGAGTAAGTTCTTCATGATCCAGCTTATAAAGAACATACCGGGCCTCCACATCAGTATGCGATAGCTTGTCGACTCCATAATCATTTTTAAGCATGGCTCGCATGGCATAATCCAGCTGTTGCTGTTCTCGTTGCCGCTTCTGTAGCGCTTGATGCGTTTCTTTCAGGTTTTGATAATCTGCTTGGACAGCTGCTAATTGCGCTTTGACTTGGCCTAACGTTTGCTTGATTTCTTCTGTCTCATGCTGGCTTTGTAAGGTGGCTTTCTTCATCGTGGCTAACACTTTTTTAAAGCGATCTAAGTCATCTGGTTTAAGCACCGTCTTACCAAAGAGGTTTTTAGATAAGGCTTGTTTAAAATCATCAATTTGTTTTTCGGCTAAGTCAACTTCCGTTAAGGCTTGATCCGTGATTTTAAGTACGGCCTGTTTAGCCCTAATATTTTCTTCAACGTCAGCTAGTTCGTTTTTTAAGGCGTTAAACTGATCGTTGTATTTTTGGTTCTGTTGCAAAGTTTTCCAAAAAAACTATTTTAGTGTAAAATTGAGAAAAAAGACAGAGAGGACAGAGTAATGAATCATTTTAAAGGCAAACAATTCAAAAAAGACGTCATTATTGTCGCTGTTGGTTACTACCTGCGTTACAATCTAAGCTATCGTGAAGTTCAGGAATTGTTATATGATCGTGGAATAAATGTTTGTCATACTACGATTTATCGTTGGGTGCAAGAGTACAGCAAAGTCCTCTATTATCTTTGGAAGAAGAAAAATAGACAATCCTTCTATTCATGGAAAATGGACGAAACCTATATCAAAATTAAGGGACGTTGGCATTATCTTTATCGTGCAATTGATGCGGACGGCTTAACCTTAGATATCTGGTTACGAAAGAAACGGGATACGCAAGCAGCCTATGCTTTCTTAAAACGACTCCATAAACAGTTTGGTGAGCCGAAAGCAATTGTGACCGATAAAGCACCTTCTCTTGGCTCCGCCTTTAGAAAGTTACAGAGTGTGGGTTTATATACTAAGACAGAGCACCGAACTGTGAAGTATCTTAACAATTTAATAGAACAAGACCATCGACCTATTAAACGACGAAATAAATTTTATCAAAGTCTCCGTACAGCCTCTTCCACGATTAAGGGCATGGAGACCATTCGAGGAATATATAAAAAGAACCGAAGAAATGGAACGCTCTTCGGCTTTTCGGTGTCTACTGAAATCAAGGTATTAATGGGAATAACAGCCTAAGATATTTGGAGTTCAGAGAGGGCGCGTTTGATTTTCAAACTTCGCAACAGAACCGATGAACACGTGGTTGAAATTTATTCAGCAAGGACGCATTACGAGTCACAGTAAT
>OBXV01000605.1_pt1 | contig 15053 bp, 15 predicted proteins | sample 1495451 | NCBI WGS metagenome assembly OBXV01 (sample SAMEA2580178, study PRJEB22360) | human gut metagenome | biome: human gut; feature: human-associated habitat; material: faeces | place: Denmark | collected 2008/2010
TGCAAATTGCAGAATGGATTGTCTATATATTAAAGCATAATTTAAAAGGAATTTTCCATGTAGGAACAAAAGATATTTGTGAATATCGAGAATTCCATGAGAAATTAATAGAGGCATTACAGTTAAAGGGTGTGACGTATCAGAGTGAAAGATGTGAAAATAAGATAATTCAGGCAGTTTTGCCAAGACGTAAGGAAATTCCAGAGAGTATGCAATGGACGATAGAGGATGTAGAGTATTTGAGAAGATGTTTTGTAGAAGTTTAATATTCGTAGTCAGTAAATATCTGTTAGAAAAAGTGTGAAAAGTCGGAGGAGAAAGATGAGTGTTATTATAAAGGAATATAAAAATTATAATGCGGATGAAATTTTATCATTATATAAAGATGCAGGATGGATTTCTTATACAGAAAAACCTCAAATGTTAAAAGAAGCATATGAAAAATCTTTTTGTGTATTAGGAGCCTACGAAGAAGATAAACTCATTGGAATTATTCGAGCAGTGGGAGATGGAGCATCCATTCTTTATATTCAAGATATTATTGTTTTAAAAAGTTATCATAGAAAAGGGATTGGTACTAAATTAATACAGAACATGTTGGAACGATTTTCTCATATCTATCAAAAGGTACTTTTAACAGACAATCAAGAGAGGACAATAAAATTTTATCAAAGTTTAGGGTTTAAAATGGATTGTGAGATAGGATGTGTAGCATTTGTAAAAGTCTGCTTATAAGCAAAAGAATAGCTAATGGATTATATTGTTCCAAATAAAGAAACTGCAAAAAAAGAAAAATCTGTTTGACAAGTCTTATTCTCATTTCGTATATTCAAAGAAGAAAGAAATTTTAGTTAAGAAGGAAGGAGATTGGACTATGTCAAAAGATAAAAAAATTCAAAAAGTGATAGAGCCAATGATTTGGCAACAAGATATTCAAACGTTTTCTGTAATTGGAGATCCAGGATGTGAAGGATTAGGCACTTATAATATGAAAATTTATGCAGGGGCTTTAGAAAAAAGTGCAAAGAGTGATTTTACATTAATCGTAGGGGATATGGTTCCAGATGGAAGCAAAAAATATTACAATGAAATTCAAGAAATCACAGAGTTAATCGCCCATAATCCTGTTTATGTTTTAAGGGGAAATCATGATACAGGGGATTATGAAAAGCATTTTGGACGTCACAATTATGCGATTATAGCAAAGGATTTTGCTGTGATTGCCATTGACAATGCAATGCGTACCTTTGAAGAAGAGGGATTAGAATTAATCAAACAAGTTTTGGCAATGGAAGAAGTGAAAAATGTCGTGTTATCGTTCCACATTCCTGTACCAAATCATTTTATTGAAAACTGCGTATCAGAAGAGGAATTTGCTCGTTTAAAAGAGGCATATATGCCTTTTAAAGAAAAAGTAAAATATTTGTTATGTGGACATGTTCATTCTTGTTTTGTTGATGAAGTAGATGGAATTCCTCTTATTTGTACAGGTGGTGGTGGTGCCATGATTGAAGATGTTTCAGAAGAAATCAAAGCATCTGATGTAAACCATCACATCGTGTATTTTTATATGGAAGAAGGAATATTAAAGTATCAATTTGAAGATATTAATGAAACTTGTTATCAAAGAGAACAAGAAGACGCTATTTTAAAGGAAAAATTAGAAGAGGCTGTAAAAGGGGAGATGATGGCACATCTTCGTTATCTTACTTTTGCGGATCGAGCAAGAAAAAGGGGAATGAATAAGATTGCCAATTTATTTGAGGCATTAGCAGATTCTGAATATCGCCATGCGAGAAACTTTTATGCGGTTCTTGATCAACCACCAGCTTTTACAGCAACGATTAAAGATTTTATTCCTGTGGAACAGTTTGAGTATGAGCAATTGTATAAAATGATGCAACAATATGCAAGAGAAAATCATGCACCGCTCACAAGACAGGCATATGAGAATGCATCTTCTGCTGAGCGAGTTCATGCAGAACTATTAGAAGAGTCAATGAAAATGGAGCAATTTGAGCATGACACAATCTATGTATGCCCTGTATGTGGTTTTATTATGACAGAAGAGTCCACTCTTGATCGTTGTATTGTTTGTGGAGCGCCAGCAAGACAATTTCATAAATTTCAAGCAGAATAAATGACAAATTCTTTTGTGATTTTCCTTTGAAATAGAGTCTTATGATTGTTAGAAAGTGCAAATATGTCCATGGATTTGAATAGTTTTTAGGGGTGAGATGGGAATCTAAGGATCCGTTTGACTTTATAGGTACGACTTGTTATGATAGTCATAGAGACAGCATTTATCCTAAAATTAGTTGAAATTAATTAAAAAACAATGAAAAAAGAAGAATAATAGGAGATTTTATATGAAAGTAACGTTGATTACCGATTATAGAAATAATCAATTAGAAGAACAAGTTCGTACATGGACCGTTTGTCATGTTTTAGAAAAGTACGGGCTTGAGACAGCTGTTTGGTCTATGGAAAAAGGAGAAGTCAGAAATGAACAAAAAGAAGATGCGTCTTTGTTCCAAAAATTAGGACAACTATTCCGAGGAAATGCAAAAGAAGAGCAAGAAGTTTTAAAAGACTTTTTGGATACGTATGGAACAATAGAAAAGCGCTGTGCTTCTCTTGAGGAATTGAAGGCGGTAGATGGAACAGCAGATAGTTACATTTCTCTTAGAAGAGAGAAGACGGAAAATGGAATTTTAGACCTGTCTTTTCTTACAACAGATCAAAAATATGTCATAAGAAGAGATCCTCTCTTTTGGCTTCAAGAAAAAGACTTTGAAGTGTTTGATGTAAGTCCTTCAAAACAGTTTGATTTTGTATTAGATTTTGATGGAAAATTAGACACTCGGGTAGAAGCGTTTACAAAGCAGATGAATGGAACTGTCCATACGGTACAAAATAAAGATTGTACCACGAAGTCTTTCAAAGCGTATTTAGAGGCGTTAAAAGGAGCAAAAAAAGTAATCACAAATACAGCGTTAGGAGCGATTGTTGCGATCACTCATTATATTCCGTTTGTATATGTGGAACATGGAGAAAAAGATTTAACAGCAGGAATTTTAGAAGGGCTAAAGTTAGAAAGTCATATAATAAGAAAGAATGCCTCCATTACAGAAGAAAATTTTGCTTGGGATATTCAAGCAAAGACTATGAATACACGTTTAAGAAGATGGAGAAGAAAGCCATTATATGAAATAGAAGAGGCCTTTCGTATTACAACCAATGAAGAAAGAGTGCTTTGCCCAACGAACATTTTAAAGAAAGAATGTTATGGCTGTTATGCCTGTGAAAAAGTCTGTCCAACAAAGGCGATTACAATGGTAGAGGATAAGGATGGATTCCCATATCCTGTTACCAATGAAGAGACTTGCATTAACTGTGGTGCCTGTGAAAGAGCTTGCATCCGTTTGAAAGAGAGCAATTGCATGGAAGAAGGCTTTCCAAAAGTAAGAGCAGTTATGAACCGCAAGTTAGATGTTCGTATGGGAGGAAGTTCTTCTGGTGCTGTTTTCCCAGAGCTTTGCAAACAGTTTATTGAAGAGCGAAACGGGGTTGTTGTAGGTGTTACCTATGATGAAAATATGCAAGTAGTATCAAAAATTGCAGAGACACTAGAAGAAGCGAAAGCCTTTCGTAATTCAAAATATGTAAAAAGTCAGTTTGCACAAAACTTTCCAAAAGTAAAAGAGTTGTTACAGCAGGGAAGATATGTTTTGTACACAGGATTACCTTGTGAATGTGCGGCTTTAAGAAGTTATTTAAGAAAAGATTATGATAACTTATTGATTCAAGAGATTTTATGCCATGCAGGACCAGCACCACGTATCTTTGGCGGTTATATTAAAGCATTAGAAGAAGAACATGGAAGTAAAGTTACCAACTTTGTGTTCCGTGATAAGCAAAAAGGATGGCATATGTCAACCTGTAGTGTTGTAATTACCTTTGAAAATGGAAAAGAAATTGTAGAATACGCAAAATTCAATGATTATTTCAAAGCATTTTTAAATGATTATTTAGGACGACCAAGCTGCTCTCATTGTCAATTTGTCGCTTCTTATCGAAGTGGAGATTTAACAGTGGGCGATTTTTGGGGAATTCAAAATCTTTATCCAAAACTTTATGATAATAAAGGCATTAGTCTATTAATGATCAATACAGAAAAAGGGTGGAAGTATTGGCAAGAAATTCATGAACGCTTTGTTGTACAAAAAAGCAATATGAGGGAAGCGTTTAAGAAAAATCATAGTAAACCATCTCCTTATAAGGAAGAGCGTGTACAGTTATTCCATAAGTTAGAAGGAAAAAATCCAAAAGAAATTGCACAGTTACTACATGAATATAACAATGCAATTCAAGAAAATAAGAAATAGGTAGTATAATTTGAAAAGTATTTTTCTTTATAAGAAATAAAAGAGGGTAGGAATTTTTTGTTACGATGGAAAAAGTATATTGGGATATAGAAACAATATAAGTAAATACAAATCGATACGAAAACTATTAGGAGAAAAAATAATGAAGAAAATACAATCATCATGTAATTATTGCGCAATCGATTGTAATTTAGATTTTTATGTAGAGGACAATCGCATTGTGAAAGTAGTACCTACAAAAGGTTATCCAGTCAACGATGGATTTAGTTGTATCAAAGGAGTATCGCTTGATAAACAACACTGTATGTATAAACCAAGTCCATTACCAAGAGTAAAAAAAGCGGATGGCACATTTGAACACGTGTCTTGGCAAGAAGGATATAAAGAAGTTGCTACACGTTTAATGGAAATCCGTACAAAGTATGGAGAAGATAGTGTTGCTGGACTTAGCACGGGTCAGATGACATTAGAAGAGTTTGGGATCTTTGGTCATATGATGAGAAACCATTTAAAGGCAAACGTAGATGGAAATACACGTCTTTGCATGGCTACATCAGCAGTAGCCCATAAACAAAGTTTTGGATTTGATGCACCAGGATTTACATTAAATGATTTAGAACTTTCTGATACGATTATTTTTATTGGGGCAAATCCAGTTGTTGCACATCCGATTTTATGGAGCCGTGTAAAAAAGAATAAAAATAAAAAAGTAATTGTTATTGATCCAAGAAGATCAGAAACTGCAAAAAATGCGGATCACTGGTATAGTATTCGTCATAAATCAGATTTAGCACTGCTTTATGGAGTTGCCAATGAATTGATTCGTCTTGATGCTTTAGATCATGATTTTATTGATAAGCATACAAATCATTTTGAGGAATTTAAACAATTTGTATCCCAATATCCAATTGAGAAAGTAGCTCCAATTTGTGGATTAAAAGAAGAAGAGATCAAAGAATTAGTAGCGCTAATCCAGAAGGGAGAACGCGTTTCTTTTTGGTGGACAATGGGAATTAATCAAGGATATGAAGCTGTTCGCAGTGCCCAAGCTATTATTAATCTGGCATTGATGACAGGGAATATTGGAAAGCCTGGAACAGGAGCCAATTCGATTACTGGTCAAAGCAATGCTATGGGTTCTCGTGTCTTTAGCAATACAACAGGGCTTTTTGGCGGTGGAGATTTTAATAATCCAGAAAGAAGAGCTCAAGTTGCAAAGGCGCTTGGAGTGGAAGAAAGTTTGATTATTGATCGACCAACGATTCCATATAATCAGATTATTGAAAACATTAATGCAGGAAAAATTAAGGCATTATGGGTTGTTTGTACAAATCCACGCCATTCTTGGGTAAATAATGATACATTCAGAGAAGCTATGGAAAAATTAGAGCTTTTGATTGTACAAGATATTTATGGAGACACCGATACGTCAAAACAATGCCATATCTATTTACCAGCAGTGCCAGGTACAAAAAAAGAAGGAACTGTTATTAATATGGAGCGCCGTCTATCTGCACTTCGTCCTTCTCTTAAAAAAGAAGAAGAGGAACGCACAGACTATGAAATTTTCTATGGTGTGGCAAGTGCTCTTGGGCTAAAAGATATTCAAGAAAATTGGAAAACTCCAAAGGATGCTTTCAATTTTATGAGAGCTTGTACAGAAAATATGCCAGATGATATCACAGGAATTGAATATGAAGACTTAGAAAATAGTCATGGAATTCAATGGCCACTCAAGAAAGGGGAAGTCTTAAAAGACGATCAGAGACGATTGTATGAAGATGGTAACTTTTTCACAGCGGATAAAAGGGCAAATTTTGTATTTGAAGAAATAAGAGAAAATCCGATTCAATTGACAAAGGAATATCCATATGTCTTAAATTCAGGAAGAGGAACGGTTGGGCAATGGCATACGCAAACGAGAACAAGAGAAATCGCAATTGTTGCTGATGCAGCACCAAAAATGGCTTATGTTCTCATGCATCCAAGCCTTGCAAACGAAAAAGGAATTGCCGAAAATGATATTGTTGAAATTTCTTCTAGCAATGGGCAAAGTGCAGATTTTGAAGTTCATTTTCATGATGGTGTAAGAGAAGATGAATTGTTTGCTCCAATGCATTATATCGAGTGTAATTTATTAACACCTTCTGTATATGATGCATACTCAAAAGAACCTTCTTATAAGGTCGCAGCGGTAAATATAAAACCAAAGAAACAATAGAATAATTGTGAAGAAAGGCGGATATGACGATGAAGCGTATTAAAATTGATCGCAGTAAATGTATCGGTTGTCTTACTTGTGTGACTGCTTGTCGTGTAGCTCACGAATCAAGTGAGGCAAGAAATCGGGTCACTGTAGATTCTAAAAATAAAAATGCACCTATTTTTTGTCGCCATTGTGATTTACCAGAATGTGTTTATACTTGTATGACAGGTGCTATGCACAAAAATAAAGAAACCGGCTATGTGGAATATGATAAAACGAAATGTGCAAGTTGTTATATGTGCATTATGGCATGTCCATATGGAGTGTTAAAGAGCGATGCCTTAACGAAAAAAGAAATTATGAAATGCGATATGTGTGTTCATAGAAGTGAAGATAAAAGCGCAGCGCCTATGTGTGTAGAAAACTGTCCAATGCAAGCTATTACATTTGAGGAGGTGGAATCATCATGCGATATGTAGTCATTGGAGCTAGTGCAGCGGGTATGAATGCAGCTAGTAAGTTAAGAGAATTAAATCCGAACGATGAAATTATTTTAATTTCAAAAGACGAAAATATCTACTCAAGATGTATTTTATACCATCATTTAAAAGGGATCCGTAATTTAGAACAATTATGTTTTGTTGATTTAGACTTTATAGAAAAAAATCGAATTGATTGGAGAAAAGGAAAAGCGGTTGTTCACATTGATAGTGAAAAACAAGAGATAACGTTAGAAGATCAGAGTATTATCTCTTATGATAAACTTATGATTGGAAGTGGTTCTCATTCCTTTTTCCCTCCAATTGAAGGGCTTAGAGAAGCTAGCAATGTCGTAGGTTTTCGTAACTTTGAAGATGTAGTGGCTATCGAAGAATACCTTCCAAACGTAGAGCATATCGTTGTTATGGGTGGAGGTCTTGTTGGAATCGATGTGATTGCAGGGCTGTTGCCTCATAAAAAAGACGTGATGCTTGTAGAAATGGGACCTCGTATGTTGCCGATTCAGCTTGATGAAGTAGCCGCGAAGACATATGAAGATGCCTTTCGTAAAGAAGGAGTGAAGCAATATTATGGCACAGGCATTGCTTCTTTAGAAGTAGTGGATGATAAAATTGTCAGTGTTATGTTGCAAGACGGTACGAAGCTACCATGTGATTTGCTCATTTGTTGTGCAGGTGTTCGTTCTAACGTGGAGTTTTTAAAGGATAGTGGGATTGCTTGCGATCGCTTTGGTCTTCTTTATGACGAACATGGAAAAACAAATAAAGACAATGTGTATGGAGCTGGTGATGTCAGCGGAAGAAGTCCAATTTGGCCAGTGGCAGTAAAAGAGGGAATTATTGCCGCTTATAATATGAGTGGAATTGAACGGACATTCGATGATTTCTTTGCGAGCAAGTCCACAATGAATTTCTTAGGAATCCCAACATTATCATTAGGAAAGACCTATGATTATGATGACACTTATACGATTGAAGTGAAACAGGATGACGAAGGAAATTATAAGAAGATCATTCATAAAGACGGTATTATTTACGGCGCTTTATTGCAAGGAGATCTTTCTTATGCGGGAATCTTAACACAATTAATTCGAGCAAAGATCGATGTATCAAAAGTAAAAAAACCAATTTTTGATATTGATTATTCTGACTTTTTTAATATCAAAGAAAACTTTGAATTCACTTATAAAGAATAATAGATAAAAAGGGTAAAAAGAGAAATATTGAAATAAAAAATTAAAAAGATAAGGGTAAGAAATCATGAGAAAATAAAAAAACACGAAATCACTTAATACGATTAAGATTAGGATCATAGGAGAAAATGAATGAATAAGATAAAGAAATTGCCAGTACCGCTTATGCCAGCTATGGTAGGAGCTTGTACCCTATCCAATGTATACTTAGGGTTAGGATATACTTGGATTCGCCATATTACTATGGTAGCAGCCACTGTGGTTTGGATTTTATTTTTAATTCGAATTATCACACAGTGGAAAATATTCAAGGAGGAGTATTCTCAGACCGTATTATGTAGTTTATATGCAGGTTTTACAATGCTAATGATGATTATAGGAGGCTATTTTTATGAATGGTTTCCTACATTTGGAAAAGCTTTTTGGCTATTAGGCATTGTAATTCATGCGGTTCATATTGTTATTTTTACTTATCGAAATATTTTAAAAGGTGTCAATATTGATACCTTTGTTCCAAGCTATTTTGTAACATACAATGGAATTATGGTATCCGTAGTTGTCGGTGGAAGTATGAATGAGCCATTATTGTTAAAATGCATTGTTTATTATGGAATTTGTATTTTTACGATTTTGATACCATTTATGGTTTATCGATTACGATTTATTCCAATAAAAGATTCTTTTTATCATACACAAGCAATTGTACTAGCACCAAGTTCCCTTTGTGTCGTGACTTATTTAAGTGTTAGTCAAAATCCAAATAAGATTTTATTAGGATATTTATATATTGCGGTATTGTGTGCTTTGATTTTTATTATTTATAAGTTACCAAAGTTTTTTGAGTTTGAATTTAAGCCAACTTATGCAGGGCTTACGTTCCCAATGGCAATTGGAATTGTAGCAACCACAAGAGTATCCGCTTATTTAACTGCACAAGGATTGGAGTTAGGCGCTTTCTTAAAAGAATTAGCAGGAATTCAGACTTATCTTACAACGGGAATTATCTTTTTTGTATTGTTACGAATTTATATGTTAATGAAGAAGGCGTAAAGATGAAAATTCCAGTATTAATATTAGCAGGAGGACAGGGAAGTCGAATGGGATATCGCAATAAAGCGGAATTGCTCATTCAAGAACAGACGTTTTTAGAAAAAATTCTATATGAATTTCGAGAAGAACAATGTTATATTTCTACCCGTCCTTCTTATACCCCTGAGATCTCAGGGGTAAACTTAATTATAGACAAAAATGAAAATAGAGGTCCTATGGAGGGAATTCTACAGGCCTTTACACAGACTTCCCATGAAGCATTTTTTGTCATTGGGTGTGATATGCCATTTATGACAAAGGAAGTCTATCAAGTTTTATGCAGTTATTTTGAGCCAACAAAAGGTGTCATCGTTCAGGAAAATAAGAGAAGGTTTACATTAGGGGCAATTTACACACGAGAAATGATGAAGGAAATGACTGAAAAAATAAAAGAAAAAGATTATCGATTAAAATCACTCTTTCATAATGAAAATTCAAAAATTTTAACACAAGATCAAATAAACATTGATGTTCAGTGTTTTACAAATATTAATTTTGAGGAAGAGTATGAACAGTTAATAAAAAACAATGGGGGATTTACATGAAAACATTTGTAACATTAAAAGAAGCATTCGAATTATTTGAAGAAGAAATTAAACAAAAAGAAGAGACCTGTCTTTGTCCTGTGGAATTTGGATTAGGGCATCGGTTGGCGGAGGACATTTATGCACCGCTTCCACAGCCACCATTTTCAAAAAGTGCAATGGATGGGTTTGTTTTTCGAAAAGAGGATATGGGCTGTGTAGAACCGTTTCCGATTCAAGGTGCTTTATATGCGGGAGATAATGCAACGCAATTAATCCAACAAAAACAATGCTTTAAAATTATGACAGGGGCAAAGATTCCAGATAACGGGGCAGTTGTTGTTCAACAAGAGCATTGTATTGTTGAGGAAAATAAAGTCACTGTTAAAGTTTGGCCAAAGAGAATCAATATTTGCTTAAAAGGTGAAGATTTTGGGCAAGGGGAACTACTATTAGAAAAAGGTACCGTTCTTGACTATGTTACATTAGCTCTTTTATCTAGCATCGGAAGAACGGAGATAGAAATTTATAAAAAGCCAAGAATAGCAGTATTAGTGAGTGGAAACGAAGTATGGGAACCAGGAAAGCCATTGCCAGAAGGAAAGATTTATGATAGCAATGCCATGCTCATAAAACAAAGACTTTTGACATTAGGATATGGAGCGAAGACCATCGAGTTTTTACCAGATGATCCAAAAGAAGTGGCGACTACATTAGAAAAAATGAGTGGGTGCCATGATATTATTATTACAACAGGAGGAGTTTCTGTTGGAGAAAAAGATATTTTTCATGATGCTCTAACTTTTGCCAATGCAAAAAAAGTATTTTGGAAAGTGGCTTTAAAACCAGGGACACCTGCCATTTTTTCTATGCTAAATGAATGTCCGATTATTTCGTTATCGGGAAATCCATTTGCTTCTAGCGTAACATTTGAAGTGCTTGCAAGAAGAGTACTATATTGTTTAACAAAAGATCAGCGATTGTTAGTTGATACAGTAAAAGGAAAGATAAAAAATGGATTTAAAAAGACGGCAGATAAAAGTCGTTTTATAAGAGCAAAATGGAATGGAAAGGAAGTTGAAATTCCAGAAGGCTTACACGCTTCTTATGCTTTAAAAAGTATGGCAGGCTGTAATGCATTAGCAGAAATTCCAGCTAGTGAAGAGCCACTTAGTGAATCAGCAGAAATTAATGTTTGGCTTTTATAAGAAAGCGAGCATTTGTATTATAATGCGAAGAAACGATTTTGAGGATAAAAGATGAGAGAGAAAAAAAAGCCTTATATTTTGCAAATATGTGGATTGAAAAACACGGGGAAGACTACGTTTGTACGAGGTTTTACAGCGTATTTAAGTCAGTTTGGATATGAAGTGGCGGTTATTAAACACGATGGACATGAATTTGATTTACAATCGTATAACGAAGATAATTTTTTACATTATAAAGCAGGCGCTAATGCAAGTGTCGTTTTTTCAGAAGGACAATGGCTTTGTGTACAAAGGGAAAAGAGAAGTTTAGAAAGTTTTATTGAGCAGTTTTCAGACTTTGACTATGTTCTCATTGAGGGATGTAAAAATGCTGTTTATCCAAAGGTTGAAATGCTTAGAAAAGGAATTTCTGAGTCACCAGTTTCTAATCCCAAAGGGCGAATTGGTTGTATTGGAGATGAAATTTATCCAATTAACGAGCCGTGCTTTTTAAAAGAAGATGAAAATTTATATGAGAAGATAATCAAGACCATAACTTGATTTTATACGATGAATTTTATATAATAAGTCATAAGAAAAAGAATGTTGTAAAATTGATAAGATTTTATAACATTCTTTTCATTTACGTGGAAGGCAATAAGTCAAGTAGCGAATAGAAAAAGTTCAAGAAAAATATCAGAATAAGAGAAAGAGATTGAAATTATGATAAAATTAGTAGCAAGTGATTTAGATGGAACGTTATTACAAAATGGTTCTAAAGTGTTAGAACCAGAAATTTTTACGTTAATACGCAAATTAAAAGAAAAAGGAATTCTTTTTGTAGCGGCTAGTGGAAGACAATATGCAAGTCTTAGACATTTGTTTCATGAAGTGGCAGATGATATTGGGTATATTTGTGAAAATGGAGCTCTTGTTATGTATCAAGATCAAGTGTTAGATTGTGTATCTATGGAAGATTCCTTGAAAGAGGAGTTAATTAAAGAAATCCAACAATATGAAGGTTGTGATGCTATGTATTCAACGAAAGATGCTTGTTATATTGAAGAAGGCAATGACGACTTCTTTCATTATTTAAAAGATATTGTAAAAAACAACGTTCATGTAGTAAAAGATTTATTAGAAATCAAAGAACCTTGTATTAAGCTTTCCATTTATCGAAAAGAAGGAATTACAAAAGAGATAGAAGAACATTTTCAAAAAGTGTGTAACGGTCGAGTGTTTCCAGCATCTTCTGGTTTAGCTTGGCTTGATATGTTATTACCAAATGCCAATAAAGGAACAGGGATTTGTGCACTGATGGAACATCTTCATATTACAAAAGAAGAATGTATGGCATTTGGTGATCAGGCAAATGATATTGCTATGCTAGAGAGCGTTTCTAATAGTTATGCCATGGAAAATGGAGTGGATAGAGTAAAAGAAGTCAGTCGATATCGTTGTTATCGAGTGGAGGATACAATAAAAGAAGTCTTTGGATTAGAAGAATAAGGAGAGTCGTCTATGTTTCAAAAATTTTTTCCAGATGAATATGTAAGTTCCACTTATGAGATTCCATTTGAGCAATATTATGAGGAAGGATATCGAGGGGTGTTATTCGATATCGATAACACTCTTGTTCCTCATGGAGCGCCAGCAGATGAACGGGCAAAACAATTGTTTTTGCGTCTTCAAACAATCGGATATGAAGTTTGTTTAATGTCCAACAATAAAGAGCCAAGAGTAAAAAGTTTTGGAGAAGCCGTTGGTGTAAAACATTATCTTTTTAAAGCCAATAAGCCTTCTATTACAGGGTATCAAAAAGCAATGGAAAAGATGGGAACGAATACGAGCAATACGCTCTTTGTAGGAGATCAAGTGTTTACGGATGTATTTGGTGCAAAAAGAGCAGGGATGAAAAGTATTCTGGTACAGCCAATCCATCCAAAGGAAGAGATTCAGATTGTGCTAAAACGTCATTTGGAGAAAATCGTTTTAAAAGAATACAAAAAACATCAGAAACGAAAGAAATAGGATTCAAAAAAGAAATTGGATAGAAGGAATCGAATCTGCATAAAAGCAGAAAAACGGTTGAAAATAAGAAAGAAGGACTGAAAATGGGAATCAATATTACAGGGAAGACAGGTTTATTGGCGGTACTTGGAACACCAATTCAGCACAGTTTATCTCCAGCGATGCATAATTTAGCTCTACAAACATTAGGGCTTGATTATACATACTTAGCTTTTGATATTAAGGAAGAAGAAGTAGGACAAGCGTTAGAAGGTTTGAAATTATTTGGATTTCGAGGTTGTAATTTGACAATGCCTTTAAAAAAGAAGGCATTGGAGTATTGCGATCATCTGTCAGAATCCGCTCGTATTTCAGGTGCAGTCAATACGATTATCAATGATCATGGTATTTTGACAGGAGATACGACAGATGGAACAGGGGTTCTTTGGGCGATGCGTGCCAATGGTCATGAAATGCTTGGAAAGAAAGTTACGATTATGGGAGCGGGTGGGGCTTCTGTTTCCATTGTAACACAAGGAGCCTTAGACGGCGTAAAAGAAATTACGGTTTTTAATCGAAAAGGCGAATCTTTTTGTATGATGGAACAAGTAGCAGAAGAGTTAAATCAAATTACCAATTGTAATGTGAAGGTATTAACTTTAGAAGATGAGGAAAGACTAAGAAGAGAAATAAAGGAAAGCCAGTTTTTAATCAATGGAACTTCCCTCGGAATGACTCCTCATGAAGATACTTGTATTTTGCCAGATTCTAGTTATTTCCATAGAGATTTAGTTGTAGCAGATGTTGTTTATGACCCAAGAGAGACAAAGTTTATGAAGTTTGCAAAAGAGGCAGGAGCAGTTGCGTATAACGGTCTTGATATGCTTTTGTATCAAGGAGCAAAATCTTTTGAACTTTGGATGGGAGTGCCGATGCCAGTGGAAATTGTGAAAGAAAAAGTGTTCGATCCAGAGAGAAAAAAATAAAAATTTTAGGCATGTCTAAAAAAATGGTTGAAAAATCAGAGGTTTTAGTATAAAATATAATAAGCTAATAGTGATTATTTAAGGAGGAATATCTTTATGATATCAGCAGGTGAATTTAGAAATGGTGTTACCATCGAATATGAAGGAAACATTTATCAGATTATCGAATTCCAACATGTAAAACCAGGTAAAGGTGCTGCGTTTGTTCGTACAAAATTAAGAAACATTAAAAGTGGTGGTGTAGTAGAAAAAACTTTCCGCCCAACTGAAAAATGTCCTCAGGCTCATATCGAAAGAAAAGATATGCAGTATTTATATACAGATGGAGACTTATATCATTTCATGGACGTTGAAACATACGATCAGATCGCTTTAAATGCAGATGCAATTGGCGATGCATTAAAATTTGTAAAAGAAAATGAAATGGTAAAAACAGTTGCTCATGCTGGACAAATCTTTACAGTTGAACCACCATTATTCGTAGAATTATTAATTACAGAATGTGAACCAGGTGTAAAAGGTGATACAGCAACTGGCGCTACAAAACCATGTACAGTTGAAACAGGTGCAACAGTATATGTTCCTTTATTTGTAAATGAAGGAGATACAATCAAAATCGATACTCGTACAGGAGAATACCTCTCAAGAGTATAATTCCAAAACGAATTTCACTGAATGTTTACCCACGAAAATGGTGTGTTTTCGTGGGTTTTGTAGATCTTTTTTCTTTTTTCCAACTCTCCGTATGCTCTTCTTTTAACATTTCATAAATAGTGGTGGCAGGAAGAATTCCTATCATCAATAAGGCTAAAAGACCGAGCAATACGATGATGACACCCCGATTCGTATAAGCCAATATAACAAAAGAAAGGCACATACTCAATAATAAAATAATGATATAATAAATTCTGTATTTTCTTAAATAATCTCTCATAATACTCCCCACCTATAATTGGTTACTAGATTCTTA
>OBXV01000608.1_pt1 | contig 14876 bp, 10 predicted proteins | sample 1495451 | NCBI WGS metagenome assembly OBXV01 (sample SAMEA2580178, study PRJEB22360) | human gut metagenome | biome: human gut; feature: human-associated habitat; material: faeces | place: Denmark | collected 2008/2010
TGAAAAAAGTGTGCGGATCATGCAGTACGACCTCGTAATTTCCCGCGATATCGGGGGCGCAAGCCGGCGCGGAGGCGACGGAATCGAGATATTCGTAAGGCGCGGCCACGAGCCAGCCGTCCGCGGTCGGAAATAGCTCTCGGATGTGGGATTCGTAATCCTCGTCGTCATCGTCCGTGAACCTGTCCGCGAAGCGGGTGTGGTAGACGAGGAACATGCGCCCGTCCTTCGCACGACGAATGGCGGAATTGTGGCCTTGGGAAACCTCGACATCGACCAGAGACGAAGGGCCGCCTCTCCACATCACCGACGATGTAAGTCGAATACCTGTACCACGCTCCTGATTGCCGGGAATCTCGCCACCGGAAATCGCTGGATTGCCGTTCTGATCCACATAGGGCCCCAGTAACGATTTCGAACGGAACAGGCGGATTTGGTAGCCGCCGGTGCGCCCCAACCAGCCGTATGATATGAACAGATACCACCAGCCGTTAGCGCGGATGAAATACGAGCCTTCGCCGGAATTCCAATAACCGCCGGCTATTTTCACACCATAGTATGGGTCGGTCTCATCTTTGGCGAGCGGGTACTGCACGGAGTAATCGCGCAGGCCGGTGGCTATGTCGAGTTTGAACATCCAGATGCCTCCGAACCAGGAACCGACACTCATCCACATCCCGCCATGCTCACACAGTACGGGTGCCGCATCGATGGCATTGATACGGGTATCCTTGAGTGAGAGATAGCGTGAGAAATCATAATCGGCGGCCGCCCGCGAACCTTGCTCAAGTTCAAGCACACGCGGTAAGTCGGTGTTCCACAGGCTCTCCGCATCAAAGCCGGAATACACCACAGGCCCCACATACGTCCAGTCGCCGTCCAGATGATCCGCCGTCAGTAGCACGATCACGGAACGGAACTGATCGCCGTTCACAGACAGATACATGCACCACTTGCCCATGGCGTCGTTCCGGATAACGTCAGGCGCCCAGATGTTGCCAAGCAGATCCGGATTGGAGGGTTGCTTCGGCCACTGCTGCCAGATGTCGCCGAGCAACGCATACGGGTCGCGGCTCAGGTTGTTCTCGAAACGATGCCAGTGCACCATATCATGGCTGCGGGCGAAGCGACGATGTGTACCGAACAGATAGTAGATGCCGTTTTCCTCTGCGATGGCCGGGTCGTGCACGGCCACACGTCCGTCGGCCAATGCATGTTCGATGGTTTGCGGGGAGGGTGATTCGGCGGCCTCGATGGTTCCGTCAGTCACGTTCATTTCTTCGACCCCCATGCGCATACATTGCCACCAAGTACGCTGAAGGTCATCACGTTCTTGCCGTCCTTGTCCCGCGGCAGTTTGTCGAAGTCACCCACATAGGTCACTTCGCCGTCTTCGCTTCTGACCTTCATGGTCAGCTGGTTCGTGCCTTCGGCCACCTCCCAGGTGCCGGTAAGTTCGCCGGAAACCGTACCGTCGGAGTCCAAGGTGATGTTCACCGGTTTGTTTACGCCGCGGTAGTTCGTGCTGGTCTTGTCGGTCACTTTTTTCGGACCTTTGAAATAGGAGCCTTTATCGTGGATCACGAACTCGTAATCACCCGCCAATTCGGATGCCTTATAGCCCTTGGTAGCGGCTTTGACGCCGGTATATTCGTATGGTGCGGCCACAAGCCAGCCATCCGAGGTCGGCAGCAGTTCGTGCACGCGCACCTCGTGCTTTTCGCCGGTGCCGGAGAAGCGGGTATGGTACACGAGATACGTGGTGCCGTCGTCGTCCACCAACGCGGAATTATGGCCCTGCGCGGTTTCGATGTTCGCGTTATCGTTGCCGCTCCATTGGATTGAGCTCATCAGCCGGATGCCGATATCGCTCTGCCAGTTGTTGCCGATGGCCTTGGTGGATATGGCGGTGTTGCCGGCCTCGTCCACGTACGGTCCGGTGATTTCCTTCGAACGGAACATGCGGACTTGGTAGCCTGCGGTCTGCTGCAGGCCGCCGTATGAGGCGAACAGATACCAATAGCCGTTGGTGTGCAATAGGTATGAGGCTTCACCGGAGTTGCCGAATCCGCCTCCGAGTTTGATGCCGTAGTAGGCATCCGACCGGTTCGCTTCAGTGGTGTAGGTGGTGCCGTAGTCACGTAGGCCGGTGGTCGGATCGAGTTTGAACATCCACATACCTCCGAACCATGAGCCGAAGGTCATCCACATGTCGCCATTATCATCGGTTTTCACACACGGGTCGATGGCATTGATGCCGGTATCGGTCTGTGAGGTGTAGCGTGTGATGTCCGCGCCATCGCCCAGCACTTTCGGCACATCGGTTTTGTTGACGTTCACACGTTCGAAGCCGGAGTAGACCACAGGCCCCACATACGTCCAGTCGCCTTCGATGTCATCGGCGGTGAGCAACACGATTGCGGAGCGATAGTTCGCTCCGTTGATCGACATGTACATGCACCATTTTTTCATGGTCTCGTTGTAGGTTACATCCGGTGCCCACATGTTGCCCTTCACATCCGGATTGGAGGACTGTTTGGCCCAGCCCACCCATATGTCGTTGAAGATTTTCTCATAGTCGGTGCTCAGGTTGTTGGTGAATGGCGTCCAGCTGATCAAGTCATCGCTTTTGAGCCATGCGCGATGCGAGCCGAAGATATAGTACTTGCCGTTCGCCTTGACGATGGACGGGTCGTGCGATTCGCCACGTTTGATGGCTGCGTTCGCGGCTGATGTGCTGCTGTTTGCGCCAGATTGCGCGGATGACGACGTTTGGCCGGCCGAACAACCCGTGAGTGTGCCAATTAACATGGCCATGGCGACGATGCCCGCTGCGACTTTGCGGATGGGGTTGGAATGTTCCATGATTCCTCTTCTCTGCGGATGTCTTGAATTTGTACAACGATGTAATTACCTGTATAGTGTACATCGTTGTAAAAAATTGTCGAATCGAAAGGGCGCCTCGATGTCGAGCTCCTACTCGCTGCTGTGTTATACGCGCAAACCTACTGGCCGCGAAGAGGCCAACAACGCCGATGTGGCGTTGAGCATGCATCTTGCGCTGCGCTCCGGCGTCTCCGGTGAATGGAAGCCGCTGAATGAAAACTACGGCATCTTCTTTGCGGCCGGCGTGCCAATTGCCGCCGCCACATCCGAATCACGCCGTGCCTGCAGTGCCGCTGCGCATTTCGGCATTGACCCGTTCGATGCGTCCCGCCCAGGTAGTGATGCTGTGGAATTCGATGCGGTGATGCCGGGTGTCGATATCACCCTCAAATCCCTGCGTGATCCATACCTGTTCCGTTTGGCGGAGGGTGGTTTCGGTGTGGTCGCTACGCGTACCAACCGTGGAGGCGAGCCGGATGGCTCCGAACGATCCGCCTTTCTGTTGGCTGTGAGCCGTGATCTGACCGCCTACACGCAGCTTGGCCTGGTGCGCATCGCCACCGACGGCGGTGTTAATAGGCCGGCCGTTGTTTTTGATGAGAATGCGGCACGTTACGTCATCTCCTGGCATGACGATACTGGCGGCAGTCACGGTGCGACCACCGAAGATATCGTTGGTGCGGCGCGGTCGGGAGAAGCTCTTATGGTTGACGATGGTGTCGCAATGACGTGCGATGGGCGTATCCCGAACGATTGCGGCATCTCCGATGCAGTGCCTGGCAACATCATCACCGTTGGTGAGGCGGAGGTGAAACGACTGAGTGCACGTTTCGGCCGTGTGTATAACGTTGGAAGCAATGTAGCGGCACAGACCGTTAAGGCGAATGGAGACGGCGGCGATGGAGCTCGCGCGGCTGTGCGGGCGTTAGGGCGTACCCGTGCCGAACTTACCTACAGTGACGGTTCCACCGCCACTCGTGCCGTGGATTGGAATGCCGGGCAGCTGAAACGGCTTGACGCCAAGGGCCGCGCCGAAGCGATTTCCCGCCAGGCACTCAGCGGAGGCCGCCGCAGGAGAACTCGGCGCGGGGGAGCGTTATCTCGTCAACGGCACCGTACGGCAAACCGTATATCCGATACCCTTCGCTGTGGAACGCGCCGATCCGTCAGTGTTCGCGTGGAATCTCAACGGCAAGCCGTTGTTCATGTTCATAGCCACCGAAGACGCCGACGGAAATTGCGTCGATCCGCGCGGAGGTGCCACACATATGCCACTGCGCGTGGCCGAATCCATTGAAGCACTTTCCGACAAGGAGGGCGGTCGCGAGCGGGAAATCGACCTGCTGCAGTGCGGTGATCTCAATTCCGAGGGCCGCATGATGACCGGTTGCTTCTGGGCGCCGGAGCTGCACAGTATCGGCGGCAAGCTTTCGATCCTGTTCATGCCGTGTTTCGATGGGGCGGTCACCAATCCCGACGGTACTCCCAACAATCGCGCTGGTAAGCCGGACATGTGGACAGGCAGCTGTCATATCATGCAACTCAGGCAGGATTCCGACGGCAACGATCTCGATCCGCGCGAACCCGAAAACTGGACGGTTCCCGAGCCGATCACCGGACCGGAAGGTGAGCCTCTCAATCCAATTCAGCGTATCTCGCTTGACATGACCGTCATCGTCGATTCTGGACGCTGGTACTACGCATGGCAGCAAGTCGGCAGTATCTGGATCGCCGGCTTCGACCCGATGCGGCCAACCAGGCTCACCTCAAAGCCGACGCAGATTGTCGTGCCGGAATTCGCGTGGGACAATATGATTGCCGAAGGGCCGAACGCCTTCGTACATGACGGCAAAATCTTCTTGATCTATTCCGGCTCGCTCGTCGGTATCGACTACACCACCGGTCTCGTCACCGCTCTGGCCGGCCGGAACGCCGACCTGACAGACCCCGCCGCATGGAGCAAGCTTGACTATCCGCTACAGAAATCGGGCATCTACAACGGTCAATGGCAGTTAGGCACCGGACATGGCATGTGGTCCCATGATGAAGACGGCAATCTCATCTATGTATTTCACAATGCCGAATACGATAACGGTCGATATGGCGGACGTGACGCACAGGTGCGCCGCGTGCACTGGTCCGCGGAAGGCATGCCGATTCTCGATATGCAGTCGATGGAGGAGCTCAATCCGGACTATGCTGATGTAACGATGGAAATCAACGTTGCCGATGCCGTCTAGCCGGTTTTCCGGTGGTCGAGAGTATCGGAAACGCTTAAAGGGGTAACTATGGCGAAACAAGGCGGAGCCAACGGCGAACACGTCGTAACGATGCGTGAGGTGGCCAAGGCGGCTGGTGTATCGATCAAAACCGTGTCGAACGTGGTCAACGACTATGAATTCGTGTCGCAGGCCACGCGAGAGAAGGTGCACAAGGCCATCGACGAACTTGGCTATACGGTCAATGTGTCGGCTCGTAACCTGCGTACGGGGCAGACCGGCATTATCGGCCTGGCTATCCCTGATCTGCAGATGCCGTACTTCGCACAGCTGTCGTCGCTGGTCATCGAAGAGGCCAAGAAGTTGGGCCTGCGTGTGATCGTGGAACCTACGCTGTATTCGCGAGAAGGTGAGATAGACGCGTTGCACGGCTCCCAGCAGGCTATGATTGACGGCTTGATTTACAGCCCGCTCGAGCTGGGGCAGGATGATGTCGACCAACTGAAGGTGGACTATCCGCTCGTGTTGATTGGCGAACGAATCTTCACCGATACGGTCGATCATATTGCCACAGAGAATGTGGAGGGCGCCAAACGTGCCACCTCGTACCTTCTGCAAACCGGTTGCAAAAACGTGGCCGTGGTCGGCGTGCACCCGGGGGAGAAGGTCGGCTCCGCCGCACTGCGTTACCAAGGCTACCGCGAGGCTTTGGAAGAGGCGGGCGTGGAATTTGACGAACGGCTCGTGGTCGAAGCCCGCATGTGGCACCGTAGCGATGGAGTGAAAGCCATGAATTCACTACTCGATTCCGGCGTGGTCCCCGACGGTGTCGTTGCGCTCAATGACATGCTTGCCTCCGGCGTAATGCATTCGATTCAGATGCACGACTATAGAATTCCCGACGATATTTCCGTAATCGGCTTTGATAATTCGGACGATTCGCAGTATCTTTCACCGGCACTCACTTCGATTGCGCCGGGGCTTGAAGCGGTTGCCCGGCTGGCGGTGAAGCTTTTGAAGGATCGTATCGACGGGCGTATTCCGTCCAAGGACTTACGTCCGGATGAGAAGGTTTTCCGTAAGGTCGCGTCCTCGCTTGTAGTGAGGCAATCCACCCGCGTTCCTGAAATCCCTGCTGCCATCTGAGGGTATCTTCCGGAAACCATCGATATCGGGAAACGGATTTGGCCATGGCGAGAATCCGCCGGACCGAATCCGTTTTCGTCGTGGTTAGGCCGGTGATTTCCGGTGCTTAGGGGTGGTGAGACTTCCCAAGCACATATGTGACATATGAAGGATAAACACGCGGCACATGCCTCGACTTGTTACAACGTTGTAAGAATGGTATATTCAACGTTGTAAATACTGGAACAGCGGATTGAAAAGGACTAAACATGGCTGTTTACAACAATCCGATCGTGCTTCAGCGTGCAGATCCCTGGGTGCTCAAGGTCGACGGCGAATACTACTTCACCGGCTCCGATCCTGAGTACAACTGCATCGCCATCCGTCACGCATCGAACATCAACGACCTGCAGAAAGCTCCTGAGACCGTGGTGTGGCGCAAGCATGAATCCGGTCCGGCGAGCATCTACATCTGGGCTCCGGAGCTGCATCGCATCAACGGCGCATGGTACATTTACTTCGCCGGCGCAGCAACGGATTTCGAGGCTTCTGGTCTGCCGACGCACCGCATGTTCGTACTGGAGAACACCGATGACGACCCCACTTCCGACAACTGGGTGGAAAAGGGCCGGATCGTCACCCCGGTCGACTCCTTTTCCCTTGACGCCACCACCGCGGTGATCGGCGGCGTGCAGTATTTGGTGTGGGCTCAGAAGGATCCGGAGATCGAAGGCAACTCCAATCTGTATATCGCCAGAATGTCCAATCCGTGGACGCTCGAGACCGAGCCGGTCATGCTCACCAAGCCGGAATACGACTGGGAATGCGTCGATTTCCTCGTCAACGAGGGGCCGGCCTTCCTGTTTCATGGGAACAAGATCTATCTCACCTACTCCGCTTCCGGCACCGGCGTTCCGTATGCCGTGGGTCTGTTGACCGCGGAGCGAGGGGCCGATCTGCTAGATAAGGCTTCCTGGGCGAAGAGTCCGGTGCCGGTGTTCAAGACCTGTGCCGAGAACGGCCAGTATGGTCCGGGGCATAACTCCTTTACCAAGTCGGAGGATGGCACCGAGGACCTGATGGTCTACCACTGCCGCAACTATACCGAGATCAAGGGCGATCCGTTGTTCGACCCGAACCGTCACGCCCGTGTGGGTGTGGTGAGGTGGACGGAAGACGGTCCTGATTTCGGCGTTCCGCAAGCCGACGACCTGTGGACTCCGACCACCACCGACGTGCTGCCGGCCGACGGCGGCCCGCTCGCCGGAACCTCCGCCGAATAACGCCGAAAACGTTATGTTCGCCGTTGCAAGCGGCGGAAATGCAAGGGGACGTATAACTGAATATCTAAAGATGAAACGGCCTTTCCTCCGGAGTGTCACTGATTTGTACAACGATGGAAAAAGCTGTATAATCAAAATTACAACGTTGCAAATGAGCACTGAAGCTCCGCTATGAGGCCGAGAACGAAGGTGTGTCAAAACGCTGGAACGGGTTGTCTCAAGCAGTTCGAGCACCCGGTAACGTTTGGAAGGAAACATTCTGAACAAAAACGTTCAGAAAGAAACAAGGAGAGATCTATGAAGATCAGGAAGACGCTCGTCGCAGGCCTAGCCCTGTCGATGGTTGCCACCCTCGGTCTGTCGGGCTGCGGCAGCAGCAGCGATGTCGAGAAGACCGCTGATGGCAAGGTCAAGATCACGATGTGGCACGGCTTCTCCGAAGCCGATGGCAAGACCCTTGAATCCATTGTCAAGGACTTCAACAAGTCCCAGGACAAGTACGAGATTGACGCTCAACTGCAACCGTGGAGCACCATCGGCGAGACCATGGTCACCAAGGTCACTTCCGGTGATGGTCCTGATTTCGTCACTACCGGTGCGGACAACGGGCAAGGCTGGTCCATCGATGGCACCTTCCAGTGCGTCACCGATTTCTATGATGACGATCAGTACGAGACCAAGAACTACATTGACAATGTAGTCGAGCAAATCACCTTCAAGATTGACGGGCAAGAAGAAAAGTGCGGTGTTCCGATGGGCTACGCCCCGTCCGTCGTGTGGTACAACACCGATATGTGGAAGGCAGCGGGCCTGACCGATGCCGACGTTCCGCAGACTTGGGATGAGCTGCTCGAGGTCGCCAAGAAGCTCACCAAGTCGGATGGCTCTCAGTACGGCATCGCTCTGCCGGATCAGGCATGGGCACCGTGGATCAAGGGCAACGGTTCCGGCATCTACACCACTGATGGCAAGGTCTCCATCAACACCAAGGAGAACAAGGAGTTCCTGCAGAAGATGCGTGACTTCTACAAGGGCGGTTACTCTGTCACCGGCATGGACGAAACCGCAGCCCGCGAATCCTTTGAATCCGGACAATCTGCGATGGTGATCGTCGGTCCTTGGGAGGATCAGGCCGCAACTGATAAGGGCATCAATCACGATCTGTTCGGTGTGCCGGACGGCAGCGGTACCTACAAGTATGCCGACGGCTCCACCGGTTCTAACATCGGTTCCACTGGTCTATATTGGTGGGTCACCTCGCAGGTCGGCGATTCCGCCAAGAAGCAGGGCATCTACGAGTTCTTCAAGTTCTACAATAATCATGATAATCAGGTGAAGTGGTCCCTCGGCTCCGCTTATCCGCCGAACAACACCACTGTCAAGGAATCCGAACTCTCTGAGCGTCCGCTCATTGCTAAGCTCTCCCAGTACACGGACAAGTCCTACATCGGTATTGCAGGCCTTAAGGGTGGTTTCGGTGATATCCTGGCCAGCCTTAACACGGTGACCACTAATACAGTTCGTACCGATGACGATATCCAGAGTCTCCTTGATCAGGCTGAAACCGAAATCCAAGGTTATCTCGACGAATATAGCGCCGACTGACCTTTGACCCAATGAGGGTGCCGTGCCTTAGCGTCCAGCAAGACGCGGCACCCTCTATCATGTCCGCACAAAACATAATTCGAGGTAAGCATGGCACAAGCAACTGCATCTACACGAGGAGCGAAGCAGGCGACTTCGGAGAATAAGAAGGCCATTCAGGCGCGTAACCTGCGTACGGGTCTGACATTTACTGCACCGGCTCTCGTTGTCCTCGCAATCTTCGTCTTCTATCCGGCAATCAAGACGTTCATCACGTCGTTGACATCCGATCGTATCAACCGAGCAGGTAAGTTCGTCGGTTTCGACAACTACGTCAAATTGTTCCAGAGCAAGGACTTCCTGACCGACGTTAAGAACACGCTGGTATATGCAGTGGCCTATGCTCCGATTGTTGTAATCGTGGCTCTCGCCTTCGCCCTGTTGCTCAATCGTAAGGACCTCAAGTTCGTCGGATTCTTCCGAACTTGCATGTTCTTACCGTTCGTCATCTCCTTGACCGTCGCTGCAATTGCATGGAGTTTTATCTTGTCTCCGTCACTTGGCTTGGTTCCATATTGGATCCAGCAATTGACCGGCGTGGCCCACACTGATCTTTTGGGTACCCGCGAAACCGCAATGGCGACCATCGTCTTCATCACCGTGTGGAAAAACTTTGGCTATTTCATGGTCATCTTCCTCGCGGGCTTGCAAGGCATCTCCGCCGAACTGTATGAGGCCGCGTCCCTTGATGGCGCCAGCGCATGGCAGAAGTTCCGTTACATCACGTTGCCGGCTTTGCGCCCGACCTTCAACTATGTGGTCATTTTCGGTCTCATCGGTTCTTTCCAGGTGTTCGATCAGGTCTTCATCCTGACCTCCGGTGGCCCGGACCGTGCAACTGAAACCATTGTGTATCGCATCTATACTGAGGCTTTCGGCAACGGCAAGCTTGGCTATGCATCCGCGCTATCGTACGTGCTACTGATTATGACGCTCATCGTAGGCCTTATCCAGCTGTACACCAACAACAAGCATGAGAAGGAGGAAATCGCATGAGCACTGCAACCATCTCCGCCGTGCAGGAGCAGGAAAACGCGCGCATCAATGCCGAAAACGAGCGCCTGCGCAAACAAGCCACGACCAAACGCCGCATCAGCCTAGGATTGAGCTACTTTGCACTCATCCTCATCACCATTCTGATGCTTTTCCCACTGGTAATCGTCGTGCTGGTGTCGTTTACCCCGAATGCCATCACGCAGACCTGGCCACCGAAGCTGATTCCGAGCTCGTTTACGCTGGAAAATTATACGTCGTTATTCCAGCGTCTGCCAATTGGCAAGGAAATGCTTAACACCGTCATTTTCGCCGGTGCCGTTACGGTTATCTCCGTATTCTTCGACTCTCTCGCTGCGTATGGTCTGTCCCGAGTGGATTTTAAGGGGCGCGGACTATTGCTCGGCGTGTTAATCGCCACTATGATGATTCCGGGTATGGCCCTGCTTATACCAGTCTATAAGCTGCTTGCTAGCATGGGTCTCGTCAACAGCTACTGGGGCATCATCATCCCGCGTATGGCCGATGTCGGTGGTATCTTCCTGCTGCGTCAGTTCTTCATCTCCATTCCGAAGGATCTCGACAATGCTGCACGCATCGACGGCGCAGGCGAATTCCGCATCTTTGCGCAGATTATTCTACCTAACGCGGTTCCGGCCATCCTGACTGTGGGCATGTTCAACTTCATGGGCAACTGGAACGACTTGCTGTGGCCATTGATTATGACCTCCAAGCCGGAAACCCGTACCATTACCGCCGGCTTGGCTATGCTTACCGGCCATGGATCATCGGTCACCCCGTATGGTGTGGTGATGGCCGGTGCGCTGATCTCCGCGCTGCCGCTGCTGGTGGTCTTCTTCCTTGTGCAGAAGCGCTTCGTTGAAGGTATCGCCATGACCGGTATGAAGTAGATCATCCTGACAATTTTCATCAGGTGTTGTGTAACAAAGGCCGTTGCAAGGAAAACTGCAGCGGCCTTTGTTTCCATAACTGGTACCGCTATTGTTGCGGCGATTGTGTCGACTGACCTTGGTCGCTCTGCCCCTGGCTGCTCTGGTCAGTGGATGAACCGCTGCCACCGTTGTCGCCGCTGCCGGAGTCCGCGTCCGGCGTGGTGGTTTCGGTCGGGGACGGCGTGGTCGGCTGCGTGCTTTCCTCAGCCTTCGGCGTGGTCTGCGAGGTGTATGACTTCTGCGCGCCTGTACCCCACGTGCCATCCGATCCGCCGACCTTGCCGCTGTCGGTCGCGGTCGGGAATGTCTCGTTCGGGGTATCGGCCAAGGCCTGCGTCATATATTCGGTGAACAGGTGCACTGGGTAGTCGCTGCCGCCGGTCCAGCTACCGAAGGCCGGGATTTCCTGCGGATTGCCGTTCGCATCCGGGTACCACATAGCCACCGTCGTTACCACCGAAGGGGTGTAACCGATGAAACTGGCCGCCCTGGAATCATTCGCCGTGCCGGACTTGCCCGCGATGGTATGACCGGTGGCGCGCGCCTCGGTGGCGGTGCCGCGCTGCACCACGCCGGTGAGCGCCTTGGTTACCAGATTCGCGGAATTGGCTTCGAACACCTGCTCGGCCGTGGTCGGCGCGTTATACAGGTCGGATCCGTCCGGCGTCTTCACGGAGGCCACGATATGCAGCGTCGGCTTGTTGCCCTGATTGGCCAACGTGGCGTATGCGCGCGTCATGTCCTCAACGCTCAGGCCGTTGTTGCCAAGTACGGTGTACGGTTCGGATCCATCCAGAGACGTGTTCTCCACACCCGCCTCGCGTGCGGTATCGGCGATTTTCTTGGTGCCCAGCTTGGTCTGCAAATCCATGTACACGGTGTTCGACGACTGTTCGGTAGCCGTATACAGGTTCACGTATCCCAGGTTCGCGTTGCCGTAGTTGCTCACGGTTTCGGTGATGCCGGGGAAGGTGCGGAACGAGTTGCCGTTGAACATCGTGTTCAGGCTTACGCCTTCGTTTATGGCGGCCAATAACGCGAACGGCTTCATGGTGGAACCGACCTCGTAGGTGGCCTGCGTGACGTTGTTGAGCTGCTTGGTCAGGTAATCGTCACCTGCATACAGCGCGATAATCGACCCATCCTTCGGGTTGACCGACAGCGCGCCGAACTGCATGCCGTCCGGCACTACGCCCTGCATGCCGTTCTGCGAGGGACTGACCACCGAATACATCAGATCCTGCTTGGATTTGTCGATGGTGGTCACGATCTTATAGCCGCCAGTTTCGAGGTCCTGCTTGCTGAAGGCCTTCGTGCCGATGAGTTCGTTCTGCACCATGGTCAGCAGGTATCCGTTCGCGCCTTCCAACTGATTGCTCTGCTGGTATTCGATGGCTTGCGGGAATTGCGATTCCTTCCGTTGCTTGGCGGTGATGTAGCCGTCTTCCTCCATGATGCTGAGCACGCGCTTGTAGCGCTTCTGGGCCTGTGCCTCGTCCACCGCCGGGTCCCATGCGCTCGGCGCCGGGATGATGCCGGCCAGCGTGGCCGCTTCGGACAGCGTCAGATCCTTGGCGTCCTTGTTGAAGTACGCCTTGGCCGCCGCCTGGATGCCGTATGCGCCACGGCCCAGGTAGATGGTGTTCATGTAGTTGCACAGCACCTGGCTTTTATCTTGCTGTTGCGCGATCTTGATGGCCAGGAACGCTTCTCGGAGCTTGCCGGAATACGATGTGGTCTCGCCCAGATAGTAGCGCTCCGCGTACTGCTGGGTGATGGTTGAGCCGCCCTGCCGGCTACCGGTGGTCAGGTTGTTGTACAGTGCGCGTGCGATGCCCACCAGATCGATGCCCTTGTTGGTGTAGAAGGAACGATCCTCGGAAGATACGATGGCGTTGCCGACGTAGTCCGGCAACACGGAGCAGTCGATGATCTCACGATTCTGCTCGGCGTAGCTGCCGATTTCGGTGGTGCCGTCGGAATAGTAGACGGTTGTTTTTTCCGCGAGCGCGAACGCCTCCGGCTCCGGAACGCTCGTGGTGACGTACATGTAGGCGAACAGGCCGATGCCTGCCGTGAGGAGCGCCGCGAAAATCCCGAGCACCCATTTGAGTACGAGATGCTTGCGCTTGGTACGATTCTTCTTTGGTCCATTGGCGCGGTGCGAGCCGTGGCTGTTGCGCTGCACGTTGTGCGTGTTGCTGCGAGCGCTACGGGTGCCGTCTGCCTGCGGGGCATGGGAGCGCGAGCTTACGCTTCGAGTCTGTGAAACCATGCCTTCTACCGTAGCCGCCAGTCCTGAAAAACGGGCGAAAAGGGGTGGTGGATTGCATAAGTTAGGTGATTTATCCTCGGTTCTTTTACAAATCGACAGAATTTCGCCGGGTGTCGCAATAGCGCCGATTGTTCAGGGTTTTCTCAGTCGTACAGGTGGATTCTTGCCGATTCGCAGGTATGCTTAAAGGTTGTATACCTGCAACGCATACATATGAGGAGTCGTTTCAGATGAGCATTCGCGTGGCTATCGCCGGTGTGGGCAATTGCGCTTCGTCGCTGGTTCAGGGCGTTGAGTATTACAAGGACACCAAGGACGAGGATAAGATTCCGGGATTGATGCACAACAATTTCGGCGGATACCGTGTGCGCGATATCGAGTTCGTCACCGCATTCGACGTTGACGCGCTGAAGGTCGGCAAGGACCTGTCCGAGGCCATTGAGGCTTCGCAGAACAACACCATCAAGTTCGCCGACGTGCCGAATCTTGGCGTCGAGGTGCTTCGTGGCCCGACCGAGGATGGTTTGGGCGAGTATTACCGCCAGATGATTGAGGAGTCGGCGGCCGAACCGGTCGATGTGGCTCAGGTGTTGCGTGACAAGAAGGTCGACGTGCTGGTTTCCTATCTGCCGGTCGGCTCAGAGCGGGCTGACAAGGCCTATGCCCAGGCCGCCATGGATGCCGGCTGCGCGTTCGTGAACTGCCTGCCGGTGTTCATCGCCTCCGATCCGGAGTGGGCGCAGAAGTTCCGTGATGCCGGTGTGCCGATTGTCGGCGACGATATCAAGTCTCAGGTCGGCGCCACCATCACCCACCGTGTGCTGGCTCGCCTGTTCGAGGATCGCGGCGTGCGTCTCGATCGCACCTACCAGCTCAATGTCGGCGGCAACATGGACTTTATGAACATGCTGCAGCGTTCCCGTCTGGAGTCCAAGAAGATTTCCAAGACCCGTGCGGTCACTTCCGTGGTGCCTCACGACATGGACCCGCATAATGTGCATATCGGTCCGTCCGACTACGTGGCTTGGCTTGACGACCGCAAGTTCGCCTTCGTGCGTCTTGAGGGCACCACGTTCGGTGATGTTCCGCTGAGCCTTGAATACAAGTTGCAGGTGTGGGATTCTCCGAACTCCGCCGGTATCGTCATCGATGCCGTGCGTGCCGCCAAGATCGCTCTTGACCGTCATCTGGCGGGCCCGATCCTGGCTCCGAGCTCCTATTTCATGAAATCCCCGGCCGTACAGCATGAGGATGGCGAGGCTCGTCGTCTCGTCGAAGAGTTCATCAAGGGCAACGTCGAAGGCACTGAGGAGCAGCTCGATGCCGATGTCGCCGCCGCCAAGGCCGCGGGCAAGGATGTCTGGAAGGCCTGAGCCGCTGCGTGACGCGCATGCGTGATGCGTATGAGTACGTATGGGTAATACGTGTGAGTGGCGCATGTGAGTGATGCGTAAGGGGCGGGCCCACGGAGCGTGCAATCCGTGGGGCCAGACTGCCG
>OBXV01000610.1_pt1 | contig 14866 bp, 7 predicted proteins | sample 1495451 | NCBI WGS metagenome assembly OBXV01 (sample SAMEA2580178, study PRJEB22360) | human gut metagenome | biome: human gut; feature: human-associated habitat; material: faeces | place: Denmark | collected 2008/2010
GACACCTTCGCGCGACGCCCCCCCCGCTCGGCGCGCCCCGCCAGCCGCTGGTGCTCGTCCACGCATCGGCGGGCCCAGCGGAAGGTGCGCTCCACCGAGTCCTCCTGGTAGGAGCGGGTGTTCATCAGCGTGGTGAGTTCGTCGAACGCGAACATGATGTCTGCGCCGATTTTGTGCTGGATGCCCATCGAAATCTCAGCGGAGAAACGATGTGCGTCACCATTCAAAGGCGACTTGAACGTCACGCCGTCCTCATCCACCCAGGCCATGCGCTCCTTGCCCTTGGCGATGATGTCGTCCGACTTCATGCCGGTCACGTCCATCGCCAGCGTCTTCTTGAAGCCGACGCCCAGCGACATCACTTGGAAACCGCCGGAATCGGTGAACGTGGGCCCATCCCAGTTCATGAAACGCGCCAAGCCGCCGGCCGCGTCCAGCACGTCCTCGCCCGGGCGCTCGAACAGGTGGAAGGCGTTGGCCAGCAGGCACTGTGCGCCTAGATCCTTCATCTGCTCGGGCAACACGGCCTTCATCGCGGCTTGCGTGCCCACCGGCACGAAGGCAGGCGTGCGAATATCGCCGTGGGGCGTGTGAATGATGCCGGTGCGGCCGTATCGGGCACCGTCTCGCCCAAGCCCGCTGGCCGTGGATGGCAGGCGGGTGATCGTTTCGAAATGGAAGGCGCTGCGGTCGCCGGGCTGTCCGGGCTGTGCGCCCAACGGATGTTCAAGAAGGCTGATCGTCATATGTTCACTTTAGGCAGAAGGGCCAGAAAAGGGCCGGAAATTGTGAAGAACTCGGTTTCGAGGGGCGGATTTCGCCGCTCCCGAACGTCTACTTCCGCTTCAAGGGGCTCCCGGTCAAGTAGGCCGGCTGCAAAAATGGCGGAATGGCGTTAAATGAGGGCCCTTGATACTCGGAATTGACCGCGCGAACAGCCCCTTGAAGTGCAAGTAGATGTTCCCGAAACAGGAAATCAGCCCCTCGAAGCCGAGATGCCCATAAGACTCTGCGATGATTACGCATAGACTTTCAATCAACGTTCAGAAAACCTCCAGATTGACTGCCTTTACTACTGAGGTAGCACACGAGAAGTGGCAATGGGCAAGTGCCCGAATAGCCGCCGAACAGACGTGATAGGAATTTAGGAAAAGGAGCAGCAATGGCTGACGAATTTAACCCGCAGGGCGTCGACCAGACCCCGCGGAATAACGAAAACCCCAATAGTACTGCCGATACCGGCAACGCCGAGCCGAAGAACCCGTTTGTGGGTGGCGACTCGGTTGATGCCGGCAACGCCAGCGATTCCAGCGAGCAGCAAGCCCCGGTTTCCTCGGCCGCCCTCGCTGCCGATCAGCAGCCTACGCAAGCCGCTACCGAGCCCATCCCGGACTACGCCTCCGCCAAGGGCGAGAGCACGGTGGTCTCCTCCTCGCCGGCTTCTCCGGCAGCGCCGGCCGCAGGCCAGACCTCGGCCACAACTCCGCTGTATCGTCCGGCCCCGGAATATGGCGCTTATGGTCCGACCCCGACTCAGGCACAGGGCCAGCAGGGCGGCCAGGCCGGCAGCAATGCCCAGCCCACGCAGCAATTCCCGTTCGGTCAGCCTGCACAGCAAACCCCACAGGGCCAGCAGGACAACCGCAATCCCTACTACACCAATAACCCGCAGCCGCAGGGCAACGGCAATCCGTTCAATCCGCCCACGCAGCCGCAGCAGAACAACGGCAACCCGTTTGCCAGCCAGTCCGGTCAGAATGGCCGGAATGGCCAGCAGCCCCAGCAGGGCGGTCTGTTCGGTTTCGGCACTCCCGGTACCGGTACGCCGAACGGTCAAGGCCCGGCCCAGCCGGGACAGCCCGGTCAGCCCGGCCCCGCCAAGCAGGGCATGTCCAAGACGGCGAGCAACATCCTCATCGCCGTGGTCGCCGCCGTTCTGGCTGCGGCCCTCTGCCTGGGCCTCGGTTACGGCGCCCTCACCAGCGGCCTGATCACCTTGCCGACCAGCAATTCGCTGTCCAACGTCAGCTCGAATAAGTCCGGCTCCGGGTCCGCCACCGCCAAGAGCGGCGAAGCCCCCGACTGGCAGACCGTCGCCAGCGATGTCTCCGGCTCCGTGGTCTCCATCCAGACCGCGTTGAGCAACGGCACCGCCAAGGGCTCCGGCGCCATCATCGACACCGAAGGCCACATCATCACCAACAACCACGTGATCTCCGGCGCCCAGCAGATTCAGGTGACGCTTGCCAACGGCAACATGTATTCCGCCACGCTCGTCGGCACCGACACCACCACCGATCTTGCGGTCATCAAGCTCGACAACCCGCCGAGCGACCTCAAGGCCGTGAAATTCGCCGATTCCGACAAGCTCGCCGTCGGCGAGAACGTGATGGCCATCGGCAACCCGCTCGGCTACGACGACACCGCCACCACCGGCATCGTCTCCGCCCTGAACCGCCCGGTGACCGTGGCCGACGATAACAACAACGAGATCGTCACCAACGCCGTCCAGATCGACGCGGCCATCAACCCCGGCAACTCCGGCGGCCCGACCTTCAACGCGGCCGGCCAGGTGATCGGCATCAACTCGTCCATCGCCTCGACTGCCACCTCATCCGACTCCGCCGGTTCGATCGGCATCGGCTTCGCCATCCCGTCCAACCTCGTCAAGCGTGTGGCCGACGAAATCATCAAGGACGGCAAGGTCAAGCACGTTGCCCTCGGCGTGGTCATCAAGTCCGACACGGTTGAAGCCGACGGCGTGACCCGCGGCGGCGCGACCATCACCAAGTCCAGCGCCACCGGCAGCGCGGTCGTCTCCGGCGGCCCGGCCGACAAGGCCGGCCTCAAGGAGGGCGACACCATCGTGGCCTTCAACGGCAACGCGGTGAACAACAACTACTCGCTGCTCGGCTACGTGCGTGCCGCGGCTTTGGGAGACAAGGTGACGCTGACCATCGTGCGCGATGGCAAGACCATGGATGTGGACGTGACGCTCGATCAGGAGGAGTCGTCGGTGAACGGTTCGTCCAGCTCCGATTCCAACGGCAACAGCCAGAATAAGCAGAACAACCAGAATGGCAATGGCCAGAACGGTTACGGCAATGGCAATGGCAACAGCGATGGCGGCACCGGTGACGGCGGCGGCTTCTCCGACCCGTTCGGCCTGTGGTAAAGCCGACCCAACAACGTCACACGGTGTTGAGCGGTAACCGCTGAACACCGTGTCAGACAAGCAAAGGCCCGTGGCAGTGAGCAAACTCCTGCCACAGGCCTTTCGTATGCGCGATTGTGCCTCGCACCCATGCCACCAACGTAGTTTCGATATCCGGCATGTCGCGCAACGCTCGTTGATAGGGTAGGCCAAGCACTGAGTTCGGGCGACGTCCCGAACACAGCGCATAATTCAATACAAAACTGAATACATTTCTTTACGCCGTGTATCGGAAGGTCGCGCGGGAGCCGAGCAAAGCGAAGCCCCAGGCAAAGCCGCCGGTGGGTTAACAAGGCGTGACCGTAGCGCCGATTGCGCGGGCCACGCTTACCGTACCGCAATCGACTCCGTATACGAGCGTAAGGAGCAATGATGAGCAGACTCATCAGATTCTTCACCAAAATTCTCGACATCTGCAAGCTTGTGCCGATGCTTCCGGTCGTCGTCATCGCCGCAATTCCGTTGGCTTTACTAGGCGATTGGCGTCCGTGGGGCAATGCGATGGCGATTCCGGTACTCGGCAATCCGGGTTTCGGCCAGTGGCTGGTTATCGCACTGGTGCTGGTTATCGTGATTGACACTGTGCGCGGCATGATTGACGATTTGCGTCATGGGCAGGTTGGAGTCGATGTGCTGGCCGTGGTCGCGATCCTCTCCACCGTGGCCGTCGCCGAATACTGGGCAAGTTGGGCGGTGACGCTGATGATCACGTCCGGCGAGGCCATTGAGGAATACGCTCAAGCCAAGGCCGAGCGCAGTCTGACCGCGCTGATGGAGGCCGCGCCGCAAACCGCGCACGTCGTCAACCTGCCTGGCGTGGGGCGTGGGTTTGCTGCCGATAAGGGCGATTCGTCCGATGGCTTCCGGCGTGTGGGCTTGGCATCGGCTGCCGCCGCCGCGCACCGCTTCGACACGGTGCCGGTCGAGCAGGTGCAGCTGGGCGACGTACTCATGGTGTTGCCGGGCGAAACTGTGCCGGTTGACGGCGAGCTGCTGTCCGGCACGGCCACGCTCGACCTGAGCAATATCAACGGTGAGCCGGTGCCGCGTGAAGTGTTCGCCGGCGCCCGTGTGATGTCCGGGGCGGTGAACGGCTCGACTGCATTGACCATGCGTGCCACCCAGGTGGCCGCCGATTCGCAGTACCAGCGCATCCTCGAGCTCGTGGCCTCCGCGCAGGAGTCGCGCCCGGCCGTGGTAAAAACCGCTGACCGCTTGGCCGTGCCCTTTACCGTGCTTTCGTTGGTGATTGCCGGCGTCGCATGGGCGGTGTCCGGGGTACCGACGCGATTCGCCCAGGTGCTGGTGCTGGCCACGCCCTGCCCGCTGCTCATCGCCGCACCGGTGGCATACATCGCCGGAACCGGACGCCTCGCCGCAGCCGGCGTGCTTATCAAAGCGCAGGACGTGCTGGAAAACCTTGGCCGCGTCACGCAGGTGTTCTTCGACAAAACCGGTACGCTCACCGTCAAGCAGCCGCAGGTGGTGCGCGTCGAGATGTTGCCCGGCGCTGCAACCCGTCTCAACGAAGACCATGTGCTGATGATGGCCGGCGCGGTGGAAAGCTACTCGGTGCACATCCTGTCCAAAGGCATTGCCAAGGCCGGCGCGGAGGCGCTGGCCCGACTGCGCCAGCGGTTCGAGGATGGCCAGCGCCTGTGCCCAGAGCCGGAGGCCAGCTGGCCTGGCCATGGCCGGGAGTATCCGGTCGTCAAGAACATCAATGAAGACGCCGGCAAGGGCGTTTCCGGCGAGGTGAACGGACACGCGGTGCGCGTTGGCCGGCTGTCTTTCGCGGCTGCTGGGGAGGATGGATTCCTGGCGGTCGGCGAGGCTGCCCCCCTCAGCCCGCGAAGCGGCCAGCTCCCCCTAAGAGGGGGAGCTCAGCAAAAAGATGACCTGCGCACTCGCTTTGGCCTGCTGCAGCCGGATGAGATGGCGTCCTACGTGTCCGTTGACGGCCGGCTGATCGCGCGCATCGTGCTGCGCGATGTGCCGCGTGCCAACGCCAAGGCAGTGCTCGCCAAACTGCATGAGTTGGGCGTCACCGAGCTCGCCATGCTTACCGGTGACAAGCGGGCTTCCGCCAATATCATTGCCAGCGAAGTCGGCATTGACGAGGTTCACGCCGAACTGTTCCCGGAGGATAAGGTAGCCGCAGTCAGGGCCGCTACAGGAGCCGGCAAAACCGTCACGATGATGGTTGGTGACGGTGTGAATGATGCCCCGGTGCTCGCTGTTGCCGATATCGGCGTGGCCATGACCGATGGCACGTCCACCGCCGCTTCCGAAAGCGCTCAGGTGGTCATTATGAATGACAATATCGCCGCCGTGCCGCGCGCCATCGCCATTGCACGCCGCACCAAGCGCGTGATGCTTCAAGCCGTAATCGCGGGCCTTGTGCTTGCCACCATCGGCATGATTGCCGCCGCGTTCAACCTTATCCCGGTCGTCGTCGGTGCCTTCCTCCAGGAGGCCATCGACGTGGTGAGCATCCTCTGGGCCCTCACTGCCCTAATTGATCGGGACTGATTAAGAATATGAGGCTTCTGCTGTTTTTGTAGGTCAGTTGACTGACCGGGATGGTCGTATGTCGAGTCCACCGCATCGAAACATAATCGGGGCGATACGGTTGGTGACGTGGCGGAAACGGAAATCCCACCCACGAAAGCAGCAATAGCATCGGAGTTATTCATTAGGTCGATTTGACGTTTATTAGGTCGGTCCTTGGTCGGAGCGGCCCTTGAAACCCCGCCGTTCCAAGGGATGGCTTCAGCACCCTCCGACCTAATGGACGAAGAAATGACCTAATGAATGCAATCGAGGTCGTAAAGAGCCGTTGGAGGTGACGTCTTTAATGCCTCAAGGGATTCACTGATTGCACAGAATTCCTACTGCTCTGCGGCGGCTCTTTACCGTCGGCCTTCTAGCCAATCGAGGGGTGGAGGTGACGCGGATTCCTTGTGAGACATAACTATGCTCAACCCGACTGGTTACGTACTGTTGCTCACACGGTATACCGAGAACATCGCCAATTAAAGTGAGATGGCGGGCGAACCGGTCATGATAGGTTTGTCCGGATTTGATTTCGATCATCAGGCGATGATTCGGATCGGTGAAATCCAACAAATCCACCTCGACCTTGCTGGCATCGCGGTAGAAGAATAATTGTGGCTCCTGATTGGCGTTCAAATGCTGTTTCATGGTTTCCGCAATGATGAGGTTTTCAAATATATCGCCGAACTTGGGGTGCGCAACCAGTGCTTCGACCGTCCGAATGCCCAAGAGATGGCACAGCAAGCCAGTGTCATAAAAATAGAGTTTCGGCGTTTTGACCACCTGTTTGCGTGCGTTCGTGTAGAACGGTATGAGATGGAATGCGATGTAACTTGATTCCAGAATCGACATCCATGCCTTTACGGTTCGCGGACTTACACCAAGTTCATTGGCGATGTTGGTGTAGTTTATGAGTGCTCCGGAACTGAGTGCGCAAAGAGTCAAGAATCGGCGGAATTCAGCCAAATTGCGTACATCAAGATATTCGGAAACATCACGTTCGATATAAGTGTCGATGTAGTTCGAGAAGAACAGATTGAGCGGCATTCTCGTGTCGTAAATGCGTGGATAACCGCCTTGCAGCATAAACGTATCCGGAGTAAGGGCCTGATCCGCCTTGCATGCTTCTTGGAATGAGAACGGCAATAACTTGACCAATAGGGAAACCCATAATCTGACATTAGCAGTGCTCGTAGGTTTCCCAAACGCACAAACTATGGCCTAATACACAGAATTCCCACCACTCGCCCTCTGTTGCAACGGAAGGCTTTGCGTTAGGCTAGAGCGCGTGACTGAATCTGTGAATACTGAACTCCGCATTGCTGTAATCGGCGCTGGTCCGGCCGGCGTCTACTCATCCGATATCTTCCTGCGCCAGCTCAAGAAGCTGGGCGAAGAGCTCGGCCTCGGCACCGAAGCGCGCATCGACCTGTTCGAGAAGCTGCCCGTGCCCTTCGGCCTGGTGCGTTACGGTGTGGCCCCGGACCACCCGTCCATCAAGTTCATCGCCTCCGCGCTTGAGAAGACGCTCGATAACCCGAACATCCACCTCTACTGCGACGTGGAATTCGGCAAGGACGTGACTCTTGACGACCTGCTGGCCCGTTACGACGCCGTGCTGTTCGCCACCGGCGCGGTCAAGGACAAGCCGCTGAACCTGCCCGGCGCCGACCTTGAAGGCGTGTACGGCGCCGCCAAGTTCGTCGAATGGTACGACGGTTACCCCACCGGTGCCCGCGAATGGCCGCTTACGGCCGAGAACGTCGCCGTGATCGGCGGCGGCAACGTGGCCATGGACGTGGCCCGCGAACTCATGCGCAACGCCGACGACCTCAAGGCCAAGACCGACATTCCGGACAACGTGTACGAGGGCATCGGCCAGAACAAGGCCAAGGTGCTCCACCTGTTCATCCGCCGTGGCGTGGCCCAGGCCAAGTTCAGCGTGCAGGAACTGCGCGAGATGGAGAAGCTGCCCGGCGTGCAGCTCATCATCAACGAGGACGACTTCGATCTGGACGACGAGACCATCGAGGTGGCCGGCAAGGACAAGCTCACCCGCCAGATGGTCGAGGAGCTGTTCGCCGTCCGCGAGATGGCCGAAGACATGGAAGATGACGGCGACGTCGACTTCGAAGGCAACCCGGCCGACCGCAAGTACTACGTGCACTTCAACTCCGCCCCCACCGAGATCCTCGGCGAGGACGGCAAGGTCAAGGCCATCCGCGTGGAGCGCACCGAAACCGGTGCCGACGGCAAGATGCACCGCACCGGCGAGTTCACCGACTACCCGGTCGAGGCCGTCTACCACGCCATCGGCTACAAGCCCGCCGAAGCTCCCGGTATCACCTACGACGAGCACGGCGCCCACCTGGCCAACGCCAACGGCGACGGCCGCATCACCACCGAGGCCGACGGCGGCAAAGTGCGCGACCGCCTGTACGCCACCGGTTGGGCCAAGCGCGGCCCGGTGGGCCTGATCGGCTCCACCAAGTCCGATGCGCTCGCCATCGTGACCAACATGCTCGAGGATCTGGCCAAGGCCGCTGAAGGTGGCCGTGTGGCAGCCGACCGCGACCCCGAATCCATCGACCGACTGCTGGCCGAGCGCGGCATTCGCCCGATCGACTTCGCCGGCTGGAAGAAGGTCGACGCCTTCGAGCGCGCCGAGGGTGCCAAGGAAGGCCGCGAGCACAAGAAGGTCATCGAGCCCGACCAGATGCGCGAGCTCGCCCACGCCTGACGGCCCGCCCACGCCCGTCCGGCATTCGTCCGGCATTCGTCCACCCGGCCGCGCCCCGTGCGGACGCGGCCGGGCTCGGGGCCGGACGGGCCGGGCGAATATGGGACATTTCTCGCGGCGCATATCCAGCAATCATTCAGCATGCGATTTTAGTGTGTGCATTATGGATGCCAAAGTACGGGTGCACGGCCATTTCAACGGCCTGAAGACAACGCTGCTGTTTGCCCTGATGTGGGCCATCATCATGCTGATTTGGTGGGCCACGGGCGGCAGTCGGCAAACCCTGAGCATCTATATCGTCATCGGCCTGATTACCACGTTCGGCACCTACTGGTTCTCCGACAAACTCGCCATCGCCTCCATGGGTGCGCGGGAAGTCAGCGAACAGGAAGCCCCGGAAATCTACCAGATCGTGCGTGAACTGAGCGCCAAGGCCGGCAAGCCGATGCCGCGCATCTACATCGCCCCCACCATGAGCCCGAACGCCTTCGCCACCGGACGCAACGAACGGCACGCGGCTGTCTGCTGCACCCAAGGCATCCTGCAGATTCTCAACGCCCGTGAACTGCGTGGTGTGCTGGGCCACGAACTTATGCACGTGTACAACCACGACATCCTGACTTCCGCCATCGCCTCTGCCATGGCCACTGTCATCTCCTACCTTGGCTATTCGCTGATGTATTTCGGTGGCGGCTCGCGAGACGACCGCGATAGTTCCGGTGGCCTCGGCCTGATCGGCGCATTGCTGAGCGTGATTCTCGCGCCGATTGCCGCGTCTTTGATCCAGATGGCCATCTCCCGCACCCGCGAATACGACGCCGATGAAGACGGCAGCTTGCTCACCGGCGATCCCGAGGCCCTGGCTTCCGCGCTGAACAAGATTTCCTACGGCGCACAGACCGCGCCGATGCGCAAAACCGCCGGCACCCAGTCCGTCTCCGCAATGATGATCGCCAACCCGTTCTCCGCGGTCGGTTTCTCGCGCTTGTTCTCCACGCACCCGCCGACCGATGAGCGCATAGCGCGTCTCATGCAGATGGCCAACGAAATGAACGGCACGCCGATCGCTCCGCCCACCTACTCCACGCGCGTCGGCAGGTGACGTGCTAGGATAACTATTCGTGCCTCGTTTGGCTGAGCATGCTCGTCACGTGAGGTGCAGCAGCCGTAAGGCATGCGGACATAGTTCATCGGTAGAATGAAAGCTTCCCAAGCTTTAGAGGCGGGTTCGACTCCCGTTGTCCGCTCCATTGATTTTCAATGATTTTCATTATTTCCGGGAAAGTGTCGCGCACGATCGCAAAACTACGCGCTATTTGAGCGCTTTGCCCGCGGAACCCAGCTGCCGGCAAGCCTCGACCACGCGGGCGGACATGGAATCCTCAGCCTTACGGCCCCAAGAACGCGGATCGTAGAACTTCTTCTCGCCCACTTCGCCGTCGATCTTCAGCACCTTGTCGTAGTTCTCGAACACGTGGTCGGCGATTGGACGGGTGAAGGCGTACTGGGTATCGGTGTCGATGTTCATCTTGATCACGCCGTAGCTTACAGCTTCGGCGATTTCTTCCGGGCGTGAACCGGAGCCGCCGTGGAACACCAGCTCAAACGGCTTGCCGTTGGGGAAATCGACTATGCCGGCCGCGCTAGGCAACTCGCCTTCGGCCACCGCGCGCGCCACACGCGCCTGAATGTCGCCGAGTAGCGACGGACGCAGCTTGACCACGCCGGGCTTGTAGGCACCATGCACATTGCCGAATGTGAAAGCGGCCATGTACCGGCCACGTTCGCCCAAACCCAGTCGGCGGGCGACTTCGAGGCCATCTTCCGGAGTGGAATACAGCTTTTCATTGATTTCGGCGGAGTGACCGTCTTCCTCACCGCCGACCGCGCCGATTTCGATTTCGAGCACGGTGTGCGCCTTCTGCGACTTGTCGAGCAGTTCCTCGGCGATGTCCAGATTTTCCTTGAGCGGCACGGTGGAGCCATCCCACATATGCGACTGGAATGTAGGATCCTGGCCTCGTGCCACCTGATCGGCCTCATGCGCGAGCAGAGGACGCACCCACTCATCCAGATACTGCTTGGCGCAGTGATCGGTGTGCAGAGCGATGGTGATGTTCGGGTATTTCGCAGCCACTTCATGTGCGAAAGCCGCCAGCGCCAGCGAGCCGGTAACGCGATCATTGACCCCCCTGCCGGAGACGTAGGCCGCGCCTCCCACGGAAATCTGGATGATGCCGTCGGACTCGGCGTCTGCGAAGCCCTTCAACGCAGCATTCAGTGTCTGTGAGCTGGTTACGTTGATGGCTGGATAGGCGTAACCGCCTCGGCGGGCGGCCTCGAGCATTTCGGCATAGCGTTCCGGTGTTGCGATCGTCATGGCTTCATTATCGCGCGAGGCATGCCCTCTAGGCTCCGTTCTTCAACCTGTGCGCTGTGCGATTGGTCACAGCATCGCCTCGTACGAGTAGAAATTCGTCACCCATTCCGGGTTGTCGCGCCTCCAGCCTCGCCCTGCGTGAGACGAAACTTCGCAGGGTAGAGGGTGTAAGGTAGTCTGTTTCCGGCGGAATCGTGCGAATGCGGAGGTGCATCATGCCTGGAATTGTTCTTATCGGTGCTCAGTGGGGCGACGAGGGTAAAGGCAAGGCTACCGATCTGATCGGCACCAAGGTCGATTACGTCGCGCGCTTCAACGGCGGCAACAACGCGGGCCATAGCGTGGTGGTCGGCGATGAGTCGTACGCCCTGCATCTGCTGCCCTCCGGCATCATCAACCCGAACCTGACCCCGGTGATCGGCAACGGCGTGGTCGTGGACCCGGAAGTGCTCTTCGAGGAGATCGACGGCTTGGAATCCCGCGGCATCGATTGCTCCCACCTCAAGGTGAGCGAGGCCGCACACATCATCGCGCCCTACCACCGCACACTCGACAAGGTGACCGAACGCTTCCTTGGCAAGCACAAGATCGGCACCACCGGCCGTGGCATCGGCCCGGCCTACGCGGACAAGATCAACCGTGTCGGCATCCGCGTGCATGACCTGTTCAACGCCGACCATCTGCACGACAAGGTGGAGGCCAGCCTGCACCAGAAGAACCAGATGCTGGTCAAGCTCTACAACCGTCGTCCGATCGACGTGGACCGGACCACCGAGGAGCTGCTGAAGCTCGGCGAACGCCTCAAGCCGTACGTGGCCAACACCGGCCTGATTCTCAACAAGGCGCTTGACGAAGGCAAGACCGTACTGTTCGAAGGCGCTCAGGCCACCATGCTTGACGTGGACCACGGCACCTACCCGTTCGTCACCTCTTCCAACCCGACCGCCGGCGGCGCCTGCACCGGCACCGGCGTGGGCCCCACCAAGATCACCCGCGTAATCGGCGTCTCCAAGGCCTACGTCACCCGCGTGGGCGAAGGCCCATTCCCCACCGAACTGCTGGACGAGTCCGGCGAATGGCTGCGTCAGCAGGGCCACGAGTTCGGCGTGACCACCGGCCGCCCGCGTCGCTGTGGTTGGTTCGATGCGGTCGTCAACCGTTACGCCTCCCAGGTCAACGGCCTGACCGACATCGTGCTCACCAAGCTCGACGTGCTCACCGGCCTGAAGGAGATTCCGATCTGCGTGGCTTACGACGTGGACGGCGAACGTCACGACGATATGCCGACCGATCAGGCCGCTTTCGCCGCCGCCAAGCCGATTTACGAGACCATGCCCGGCTGGGACGAAGACATCTCCGACTGCCACTCCTTCGACGAGCTGCCCGCCACCTGCCAGGCCTACGTCAAGCGTTTGGAAGAGCTGAGCGGCTGCCGTATCTCCGCGATCGGCACCGGTCCGCAGCGCGATCATGTCATCCAGATCAATTCGCTGGTCGACTGACCGTCTGCAACGAATTTCCCGGCTTGACTGGTAACGACGCGGCACATGATATCCGCCGGCTGATTCCGCGATTCGACCACTTGAAGTGGAAGATGGCGGCGGCCGGCATAGTCATTGGTCTGGTTTCAGGATTGCTGGTTGTCGTATACCGTCTCGGCATCGAATACGGCACGGATGCGTCCCGTTGGATATATGCGCGGATTCGCGAGACCCCGTGGCTGATTGCGCCGTGGGCGGTTGCCGCGGTGGCGGCCGCGCTGGCGATCGCGTGGATGGTCGGCAAGGAGCCGATGGCTGGTGGCAGCGGCATCCCGCAGACCAACGGCGTGGTGATATGCGGCTTGAAGATGCGTTGGCAGACGATTCTGCCAGTCCGTTTCGTCGGTGGACTGTTGGGCGCGTTGTTTGGTCTGTCGCTCGGCCGTGAGGGGCCGTCCATTCAGATTGGTGCGTCGGGCGCGCAGTGTGTGTCCCACCGTTTGCGCGGCCGCCGCCGTGAGGACATGCAGGAGCATTATCTGGTCACCGCCGGTGCCGCGGCCGGCTTGTCCGCCGCGTTCAGCGCGCCGCTGTCCGGCATGATGTTCGCTTTGGAAGGGGTGCATCGGAGTTTTTCCCCTGCGATTCTGATGGGCGCCACCGCCGCATCGCTGACCGCCGATTTCGTCTCAAAATACTGTTTCGGTCTGCGTCCGGTTTTGGATTTCGGTGATATCGGTCAGCTGTCGTTGGAAGAGTATGTGTGGCTGATTCCGTTGGGATTGGTGGCCGGTTTGGTTGGTTCGCTGATGAACCGCTCGTTGCTTGGCTTCCAGACGCTGTACGGCAAACTGCCGGTATGGAGCCGCCCGATGATTGCGACTGCGATCGCGTTGCCTGTCGGCATCTGGTTGCCCGATGTGCTCGGCGGCGGCTCGAATCTGATTGATACCGCCGAACATGCGCGCGTCGGCTTGGGAATGCTGTGTCTGCTGTTCGTGGCGAAGATGCTGTTCACATCCACGAGTTTCGGCTCAGGCGCGCCTGGCGGTATTTTCATGCCGATTCTTGCGGTCGGTTCGTTGGCCGGCGGCATCTGCGGTGAAGTGTTGCATCGATTCGGTGATCTGCCATCCGACGCAGTGGCGGTGTTTGCGGTGTGCGTGATGACGGGCACGCTCGCCGCGTCCGTGAAAACGCCGATCACGTCGATTCTGTTGGCTGTGGAGATGTCTGGAACGTTGACGCACATGCTGCCGGTCGCGGCCGTCGCTTTCGTCGCGCTGTTGGTGTCCGATTTGCTGCGCACCAAACCGATTTATGGGGAGTTGCTGGAGCGGTACGTGCGCGCGCAAGGCATGCAGATGGCGATCGCAAGCCATGTGGGCAGCGGCATTATGGAACTGCCATTGGAAATGGGAGCGATTGCGGACGGCAAGCGGGTGCGTGACGTGCGTTGGCCGTCTGGGTGCCTGATCATCGGCCTGCGTCGCGGCGAAAGCGAGATCGTGCCGCGCGGCGATACACGGCTGCGTGCCGGCGACTATCTGGTGGTGCTGTTCAGTGGCGAGGAGGAGCGCGAGGTGCGACCTGCGATGCGGCGGCTGTGTGATGCCCGGCTTGACTGAGCCTGGCTGAATTCGGCTGGACTCTGGATGTACGAATCTGCGGAATCGGACATCCAGGGTGCATACGTTGGCGCTCCGTGTAAACTCATATGCGTTAGGAAGGCGGCAACCGCGGCCCAGCTCGTTGTTGCACGGCCTATGGGCGGAACAACGCTGTCCGCGGAAGGCCAGTACAGGGGGAGCGCAATGGAATCGCAAGAACAATCGCCGGGAGACGTGGTGACTGCGGGTGAGGACTCACATCCCATCACGCAGGCAATCGACACTGTTGAGGTGATGCATGCTGGTGCAACCGCGCCCGCCGCTAACACCATGGATCCGCCTACGATTCCCCTGGCGCCGATGAAACGTATGCAGGCGCGGTTCAATCCGCTCGCCGACGGACTGATGTATGTTGTGGTGTTCGTCGGTGGATTTGTTGGAGTCGGCTGTCGGCATGCGTTGGATATGCTCCTGCCGTCGGTCAGCGGGACGCCATTCGTTGTGGGCACGTTTGTGTCGAATATGGTCGCCTGCTTCCTGTTCGCGATGCTGACCGAATTCATGGCGACCGCTTCGTGGCTGCGTCGCCGGGTGCGGCAGGTTGTCAGCCGTGGCGTTGGGCTCGGCTTGCTCGGCGGGCTTTCGACGATGTCCGGCGTGATGCTGGAAACGATGGAAGGTCTGCACGAGCGGCATATCGCCAGTGCGCTTGGCTATCTTGCGGGAAATTTTGCAGGCGGTTTGCTCACTGCCGCCGCCGGCGTGGTTCTGATGCAGGCACTGCTGTCACGGAGTACTCGAAAGCGGGTTCGGGGTGCGTTTTCAGCTGTTTCCGTGTCCGATTCTGCCGAATCGGACGTCCCGGGGGGAGGCCAAAGTCTGAAG
>OBXV01000613.1_pt1 | contig 14718 bp, 19 predicted proteins | sample 1495451 | NCBI WGS metagenome assembly OBXV01 (sample SAMEA2580178, study PRJEB22360) | human gut metagenome | biome: human gut; feature: human-associated habitat; material: faeces | place: Denmark | collected 2008/2010
TCTTTTTCTATTATTCTACCTTATTTGATAGTAGATTTAAAACTTTGCAACAGAACCGATAGAAACAACGATTTAGAGCCTGTAACTCTTAAAAGTGGCAAATTAAACAGTAACATCTCAACAATAAAAATAAGTGATAACAAAAAAATAAAAAAAGTGCCGATTGCCATATTAATAGACAGTAATACAGGGAGTTCTGGCGAATTAACCGCTTTGTGCTTTAAGGGGATCCCTAATGTTAAATTTTTTGGGTCTGATTCAGCAGGTTACACTTCTGCCAATCAAACTGTCTATTTATACGATGGATCGACATTACAAATAACTTCTGCTTTTGTAAAAGACAGAACAAATAAAATTTATAAAAATGTTCCTATTAATCCAGATGTTCAAACAAATAATAGCAAAAGTTCTGCAATAGAATGGATAAAATCTCAATTAAAGTAAAAAAAACTTGCAAAGATTTTTCTTTCCAAGTTTTTTTTTACTTTGCTACTTGTGCTTTTTTCTTGCAACATGAGTAAATCCAATACTTAACCACCCGAAAAATAACACTAACCAAGTTGTACTATGTCTTGCTAGAAATGCGATTAAACTTAAAATAGCGACAATAAAATATAAAAAATAATCATATTTTGAAAAGAATTTACCCATAACTATTCCACCTTAAAGTTATATTTTCTGTAATATATTCTCTTTTCTTAATGTTGGTCTATCAGTTTTTAGTCTTAGTATACGTGCAGCTGCTGTGTCAGGAACTTCGAACGCTTCAAGCAAATCGGGACGACCTAGCTTGTCTGCTGATACCAAAAAATTCAGCAAGTTCTTTTACTGTCAACATTTGTTTTGGTTATCTGTCCGTTGTCACAAGGGTGCCACCTCGTTTGTTTTTCTTTTAGTATACATGAATTCGCTTTGCCAAGCGAAACCGATTGAATGCAGCAATCAAAGTAGAGGAACATGTAGTAAGAAAACTACATGTTTTCTTCTAGTAATTTTAGTATATAGTCGTCCGCTATGATCTCACCTTGCATGATCAGCCGTAAATGGTCGAAAGGGATTTTTGTGGATTTACTGAGTTGGTTCAGTTCTTCCTCACTCTTGATCCTTTCATAAATTTTTTTGGTTCGTTCGATTCGATCCCATTCTGTATTGGTCAAGTAGCGGGAAAGTTCATAGGTTAGCCGAGAATCCTCTGCACCGTGCACAATATCAACTCCTCTTTTTATGGATTATTATAAAGACAATAGAAAATAAAGAAACAACTGATCACTTGAATTGTTCATGTTATACTCGTTAATGGCAACTGCCCCGTGAGGGGGTGTAAATATGCTAGAAACTTTAATATCGCTGATTATCGCTCCACTATTCGTGGGTCTAGTACTCTTACTAGTTGATCGCTGGCTAGACGATTAGCCGATAGTCGAAGCAGTTGCCTTCTGGCCCCAATGCTGGAGTCGCAACAGCGCAAAAAAAGCCCTCCTATTCGCAGTAGGAGGGCTTTTTGGTGTAAACATGCTTGTTCTTTAATATCGCTTCGCACATTTATTATAGCAAGAAATTTTGAAAAAATCAAAATGCAGCAATCAGTACCGATCGTTTTTTTACATTAAAACTATTTGCGATTTTCTGTCTAAAAAAGTTGGTTACATTCTCAACTTTTATCGGTCAAAAATGTAACCAACTTTAAAATTGCTCAATCCCTTGCAGCACTAAGGTTTTTCTGACCTCGTTACATGTAGGAAGTCGTTTCCTAACCCCCCTATTAGTAAATGGGGGTTCACGGTCACTTCAGCTCGCACAGCAAGCTGAAGTGACACCAGAAAGGCTACAAGGATTTTTTGCTAGCGCAAAAATCCTACAGCGTCTGCACAGCAAACGCTGTACGCCATTTCTCTTTTTTATCATAACGAAAGTAAACTATTTTGCAAAGTTTTTTCTCTCTAACTAATCAAAAGTTTTGTAAAAATTGATCAATGGTATCTGCGCTTCAACCCTTTACTTTAAATGAGTCGCTCGTTTTAAAATCATAAATCATTACACAATCTGCTTCTATATTTTCTTTGAGAAGTGGGTTTCTTTTTTGGTTTGTTTCTGCGTTGATTGCACGTAGTGTAGTAAGGTCGATCTCTTTTTTTAATGCGCTACTTAATTTACTTTTTAACCGAATCACATCAAATATATTTTGGAGCAAAGACCCTTCACCGTCGATTAAAATATCTAAATCACTGGTTTCTGTTGCTTCGTTTCGAGCGTATGACCCAAACAGAAAAGCTTTTTTTATTTTCCATTCTAAAAATATTGGTGTACATAATTTTTGAATGTCACTAATTGTATAAATCAAATAACCGAACTCCTTGTCTTCAATTTGAATATTAAAATAAAAATGAAAAGCGACAATTATACTCACCGTTTAGGAAAAAATATTGATAAAAAAGGGAAGGAACAGGTAAATCGATTGCTTCTTTTAGATCAAAAAAAGGGAAAGAGCATAAGGTAGATACCCCCACCTTCTAGTTAGAAGGTGGAAAATAGGCTGTGCCTATTGGGTTTTAAGAGATTTCAAAGTGATATCATTGCGGCTTTTTTAGTGGCACCCAGATACCACTACCGATGGCACCTAGGTGGTACCATCAACCCTCAATTATTTTGGTAAATATTGGGAAACAATATCATTAAAATCACGTTCTTTTTTGACATCTTCTTGAACAGATTTGACCTTTTTCTTTTCTTCTTTCTTTGATTCGTCCTTCCTGTTTTTAAAGCGATAGTTCTTATTTCGAACAACTTTCTTACTCATTGTGACTGCTTCTTGATAAACATCAGAAGAAAAAAGGTCTTGTATTTTGGTATGATCTTGCTCCAATTTTGCATTGGTCATAATCTCTAATAAAGACAAAGAATCCAATACTTTTTTTTTCGAAATTTATTTCTTTTCTCACCCGATTAAGTAATTCAAGCAGCGCATATCGAATCATCGGACTATCTTTAATATCCTCGTCAACGGGCAGATAGGTTTATAATTCTTTCAAAGCATCTTCATGTTCCGTGTCTAAAAATACCGGAATTCGTTTCTTTGACATGTTATCTCACACACCTTTTTTGAGTTCGTCAATTTTCGATTCAATCAACTGAATCGTCTTTTCGATATCAGAAATTTTGGTTTGATTATCTGAAATGTTCCCTTTAAATGATTCAATCGTATTCTCCAAAGTGGTGATTGAATCTTACATTTTTGCTAACTACTCTCCGACTTGATATTCTTTTTCTTCAGTGAAAGAAGCAATTTTTTCTCGTGCATTTTTTATTTCTTCGACAAGAGATTTGTTCTCTTCCTCAATCATTCTCGGATATAATGAATTTTTAGAATTTGATAATTTCATGAATTTATAAAGAAACTAGACTTTTTGAACCGATCCCCAAAAGTTAGATTCTTAGTCTAACTTATAGGAATCATTTTTTTTATGATAAAATTTAGTTGTGATTTTAAGAAAATAAATGGACAAAATTATCGTAACGATAACTCTTAAATAACAATGAAATGAAAGAAAAGACGAGAATCTTCCAGTACTTCGAGAATCTTGTCTTTTCTTGTTGAATATAAAAAACCGAAAATAGATATATTTTAAAGGCTCTTGTCAATAAATCTAATGGTAATAAGTCAAGTTGAAGATTGAAAATATTTTTATTGTGTAACCTGTTTTGAAGCGCACTTAACTAGCTCCGCCTAAAATCAAATTTTTTACAGGGGATTTCAAAGGTTTGCGTCAATAACAGAATGTTATTTACCTATTACTCTCCTTGGCAACGCGTAGAGTCGATGGTTACGTAGTAGCGTATCCACAAGACGCGTAACTTAAGACGATTGCTCGTTTGTGTTTATATTTGGGACCTCTTTACATTTGCTTTGATAAAAAACTTTATATTCAGGAAGATACTTTTTTATAGAGTTGGTAGCTTTAACTAAGTAGTATCCAAAATAGCGATTCCCTTGTTTTGTCAGAGGTGTATTTTATGACTGACAGTTACCAGATTGTTTGACTTTCGAATATAAGCCTGCATATTTTGCCAATTTTGTTTGATTTTCCAATCGTTCAATTTGACCGATTTCAACGATTAATTAAGTGGAGTACACCTTTCCAATACCTGGAACACCGGGCAAATATTGATATTCTCGAATGCCGACAAATAATTGCTTGATTGCTTTTCCAAGTCTTTGATGTTCTTTTCAAGCGCACGAATTTCACGTACAAGAACACTTAGAACGACATTGATGGATTCTTGTGAAAGTCTACCTAAACGATAACTCATGGTAATTGCACGTTGAATGATTTGGCAATTTTTTCTGGATCTTTAAAGCAACCTTTTCCTTCTTCTTGTAGTAAGTCACAGAACGCCTCTAAGGCTTCTTTAGCTATAGTCGCAGCATCCGCAATATTTCCATAGTTAATGCAATTCCTTTTACGGTATCTTCACCCATGACAACCATTCTAAAAATTTTCGCTAACTCGTCCATTCCAGCTGGAAAAGAATCCCAAAAATCAATATCATAATTACCATTTTAATGATTTGTATTCAAAAATCAGATGAATTGTTTGACGTGGCAATTAATAATAATACTTTAGCAATCAACAAGATGATTGACGGTATGTGGTTAAAGAAGAAAAATAGCTAGGAGATTTTTGAGAGATGACTGGTAAATTTAAAGATGAATTATTAACTGTTGTTGCAGATAATGATTTAAAAAATATTATTCAGTTAAGAAGATACTTTGAAAATCATAGTGATGAATTTACGTTCAAAAATATCACTCGTTTTCATCAAACCATTAATAATAATGTCGATGTTTTTGGTCTATATTTTGAGGGTAATCTTCAAAATTAAATGCACTTAAATATAAAAGCCCCCTGACGAAAGTCGAAGGGGGTTTTTATTTTGGTTTGAGGTTTGCATACCTACCGAAAAGGTAGAGTAGCAAAACGTCAAACAGGTATCAGCTAAATGCCACCATAAGGGTGCGCTGATACTCGGCTCAAAAGAGCCGACAGAGCCGTCTGCAAGACCCCTCGGAGAGCCCACACTTTACCTTGTAAAGTATAGTGGGTTATACTTTACAAGGAAGTAGTCACCGAATTCCAGTTAGAAATTACTTTGTAACTACGTTTTGAGGAGGAGTAAAATGCTTTCCTACGTTCGACATTACCCATTAGCGATAGCTAAATTAATGTGTCTGTGCTCTCCTAAAATCTGCTGATTTATTACTGACTAATACTGGAGGTTTTTTTATGGGACAGACAATCATATCTGCTATTGGTGTTTATATTTCCACCAGTATCGATTATTTAATTATTTTAATTATTTTATTTGCACAGCTATCACAGAATAAACAGAAATGGCATATTTATGCGGGGCAATATCTAGGAACTGGCTTACTTGTAGGGGCGAGTTTAGTTGCTGCTTATGTCGTCAATTTCGTGCCTGAAGCATGGATGGTTGGATTGCTTGGTTTAATCCCTATCTATTTAGGGATTCGCTTTGCAATTGTTGGAGAAGGTGAGGAAGAAGAAGAGGAAGAAATTATTGAAAGATTAGAACAAAGCAAGGCAAATCAACTGTTTTGGACAGTCACATTGCTGACAATTGCGTCTGGCGGAGATAATTTAGGTATCTATATACCTTATTTTGCTTCGTTAGATTGGTCACAGACCCTCGTGGCGTTGCTTGTGTTTGCAATCGGCATAATTATCTTTTGCGAGCTTAGTCGGGTGCTATCTTCTATTCCGTTAATATCCGAGACAATTGAAAAATACGAGCGAATCATTGTGCCCTTAGTATTCATTCCACTTGGACTATACATCATGTATGAAAGTGGCACGATTGAGACTTTTCTGAACTTTATTTTATAGATAAAAAAGCCCCTTAAATGGGGCTTTCAGACTGTAGACAAAGTACTAGTTTTTAGTGCTTTGTCTTTTTTTATCCGTTAAAATAAGAGTATCAATTGGAGGTGTATCCAGATGCTCTCAAAACAAGATATGAGTAAACGCGCACAAATCGGTTTCTTTTCTCTTGAAGACTTGGTCCCACAGGACCATTTATTGCGGCAAATAGATCAATGTATTGATTTCTCCTTTATTTATGAATTGGTTAAAGAGAAATACGATGAAATCCAAGGACGTCCTAGCTTGGATCCTATTCTTCTAATTAAATTACCAATGATTCAATATCTATTTGGTATTAAAAGTATGAGACAAACAATAAAAGAAATAGAAGTGAATATCGCTTATCGCTGGTTTTTAGGTTTGAGTTTAGAAGATCCTGTTCCTCATTTTTCAACATTTGGTAAAAATAGTGTTGCTGACCAATACTATTTGACACAGAACCATTTAACTTAACTTGATGCAAATAATAACTTATCTAAATCAAATATCTCAACATATTTTTGAGTATGCTGTTTAATTAAACCTCTCTCTTCCAATGATGAGAACTTACGACTTATTGTTTCTGGGGTTGTACCCAAGTACGAGGCTAGATCTTTTTTCGACATTGGTAAAGTCACATAAGTATGGTTTTCTTCATCTTCAACGTATTCTGATAGAAAATCAATAATACGAGACTCTACTTGCTCCATACCAACCTGCATCGTTTGCTTTTCTGATACCTGTAAACGTTTCGTAACATCTGATAGTATTCTTCTCATAATTTCTGGGTAAGCGCCTAAATAGTCATCCATATCCTTTTTATGAATTCTACATATGCTCACTTCTGATATTGCTTCAGCATAATTAGAATGGTAACTTTCAGTTTGAAAAATAGCCACTTCTCCCATAAAATCACCAGGATTTAATATGCGTACAGTTTGTTCACGACCAGATTCATTTAAGTTATAAACACGTACACGCCCATTATTTATAATATAAAGTGTGTCATCTTTATCACCATTTCCAAATAACAACGCATTCTTTGCATAATGTACTTCTTGCGCTGATTGCGCAATTAAACTCATTTGTTCTTCATTTAGGTGATTAAAAATCGGAACTAAACGTATACAATCTATATGACTATGGTGGTGATGGTGTGCCATACAGCTTTCCTCCTAATTAATCGTTATCTATATAGTCATCATCTTCTAACGCATCCTTGTTAACAAAGGCTTGAAGTTGCCAAATATTTATATCTAAGTAATCTTTATAACTAATTAGTAAATCTTCTAATGCATCATCTGCTTCTTCTTGTGCTAAACGCATTGCACGAACGGTAAATTCACGATTAGTCCTAAAATCTTCTACTAACTGTATGACCATTTCTTCAGCAGAATAATATTTTTCAGACGGATCTTCAGAAATTATTGTAAATTCCTGAAATTCAGTAGTTGTTGAAGCTGGCTTAAATCCTGAAGCTAGTAAACGTTCTGCAATCTTATCAAACCATGTCTCATTCTCATTGTATAAATTCTCAAAAACACTATGCAATGAATAGAAATTTGTGCCTTTCACATATCAATGATATTGATGTAATTTTACATGTAAGGTATGGATATTAGCAAGTATATGATCTGTGACAGCTACAGCATTAATCTTAGTATGATGAATGTGTTCTTTATATGCTTTTTCAGCAGCTAATTTTTCTTGTCTTTCATTTGCTGTTGTCATTTTATACACCTTCCTTTACTTTTGAACTAATAACTGAATATCCTAGGTTTTCAATAGCTCTTTCAATTGTACTCAAATTGACTTGTTCTTCATCAAAATCTACTTTTACCTTACTTGCATTGAACAGTACTTTTACAGAATCTTTTTCTACACCAGCTGTCTGTTTTAAACCACTTTCAATTTTTTGTAAACACGATGGACAAGTTAATGTTTCTAATTTTAATGTTGCTTTAGTCATATCTATCACTCCTTTAAATAAATTATACAGGACATTTCTTTTAAGATAATTGACATAGATCAATTATCTTAATTGATATCTTCTTAATCTCATTGCATTTAAAATAACTACTAAAATACTTGCCTCATGAACTAACATACCTATCGACATAGACATCCATTCACTAAATATTAAACTAACCAATAATATTATCACCACACTAACAGCAATTAGAATATTTTGTCTCATATTCGCATATGTCCCTTTAGCTAAACCTAAAGCATGGGGGAGACGATTAAAATTGGAATTCATTAGAACAATATCTGAACTTTCAATAGCCACATCTGTCCCATTTCCCATAGCAATCCCTACTTCTGCAGTAGCTAGAGAAGGGCTATCGTTCACACCATCACCAATAAAAGCAATAATTTCACCAGTAGACTGTCTTTCTTTTAGAAACGCTTGCTTGTCCTCAGGTAACATATCGCCATGAGCCTCGGTTAATCCTAGCTCCTTTTTAACTAAATTAACTGTGCCTTGATTATCCCCTGATAATACAGTGAGATTTTTAACACCAAGTGATTTTAATTTTTGTAGGTCTTGTTTAACACCTGCTCGAACTTGGTCACGGATTCCCATTAAAATAATTAACTTACGATCAACTGCCGTTAATACAATACTCTTCTTTTTTTTTCAAGAACTCAAAAAAGCGGAAAATCCCAGATTTAAAAATCTGAGTTTCCGCTTTTGTCATTTCAAGGATGGACTATTGTCTCAGCCTCTTCTAATTTATTCTTAAGATATTTTTACTTTCTCTGCAGGTGCTGATACTTCTTTTTGTTCTTTTCGACCTTTCAACTTATACTTCATTAATCTCATGCCATTGAAAATTACCACCAAGATACTACCTTCATGAACCAACATTCCGATAGACATATTCATCCATTCGCTGAAGAAGACGCTGGTCAACAAGACCAACACTACTCCAATTGAAATCACGATATTTTGTTTCATATTATTTGCGGTGGCTTTTACTAATCCTAATGCGTGAGGCAAGTTGCTGAAGTTCGAGTTCATTAAAACGACATCGGATGTTTCAATCGCTACGTCCGTTCCGCTTCCCATTGCGATTCCAATGTCTGCTAAAGCTAAGGACGGACTATCGTTAACGCCATCTCCAACAAAGGCTACAATTTGACCACGTTGTTGAAGTTTTCCGATATAAGCCGATTTGTCTTCCGGCAACATGTGGCCGTGAGCTTCGGTCAAACCAAGTTCGCCGGCGACCACATCAACGGTTCCTTGGTTATCTCCTGAAAGAACGACTAGATTTTTCACGCCCAAGTCTTTTAATTCCTGCAAATTAGCTTTCACACCCGGACGGACTTGATCGCGAATGCCCATCAGTACTTTTAATTCACCGTCGACCGCTGTCAAAACGAGAGAGTTCCCTTGTTGTTCAAACCGTTTGACATCTTTTTGCACTTTTTTGCTGAGAGTGACATTTTCTTTTTCCATCAAGGCCACATCCCCAACAGCCACTCTATGTCCAGCTACACTTGAAACGATTCCGCCGCCTTTCACGACTTCAGTTCCTTCAACAGGATAAAAATTTGTTTCTCCAATTTGATTTAAGACCGCTTTTGCTAATGGATGATCTGATTCCCGTTCCACACTGGCCAGATAGCCAAGCGTTTCAGCAGAATCTTTTTCATACAGTTCAGTCGCTGCAACGGTTGGGTTTCCGACAGTTAAAGTACCTGTCTTATCAAATACAATTGTATCCACATTGCTGAAGTCTTGAATGACTTCACTCCCTTTTAAAAGAACACCGTTACGAGCACCATTCCCGATACCGGCAACGTTTGAGACAGGCACTCCGATAACTAATGCGCCTGGGCAACCTAGAACCAAGATGGTGATTGCTAACTCAATATTTTGACTGAACGCCCATACAACAATTGCCAGAACCAAGACAGCTGGTGTGTAGTATTTAGAAAAGCGATCAATGAACCGTTCCGCTTCGGATTTAGAATCTTGTGCTTCTTCCACGAGTTCAATAATTTTTCCAAATGTGGTGTCCTCACCAACTCGGTCAGCTCTGATTTGAATCGTTCCGTTTTCTAAAATGGTTCCTGCAAAAACTTCTGCATCAGCTAGCTTGTTGACCGGAACAGCTTCCCCTGTAATGCTAGCTTCATTGATATGCCCTTCGCCCGTAAGGACTGTGCCATCCACTGGAACTTTCGCACCCGTTTTAACGAGCAAGATATCCCCTTCATCTACATCATCCACTTCTACTTCTTCAAATTCGCCATTATCCATTTGTTTCAAGGCGCTTTCGGGTGCCATTTCAGTCAATTCTTTGATAGCAGATCGCGTTTGGTTCAATGTTCGTTGTTCCAAGTAGTGTCCGAATAAGAATAAGAACGTGACAATAGCCGATTCTTCATAATTTTGAATAAAAAGCGCACCAATCGCTGCAATACTGACTAAGACATCAATACTGATGACTTTGACTTTCATTGCTTGAAACGCTTGAATGGCAATTGGCGTAATCCCAAAGACAGAGGCGATGATCAAAGACCACTCTGAAAGTCCTACGTTTTCTAAAACAAAGTGACTGAAGAAACCGAGTGCGATTAACAATCCACTGATGACGGTGATAACATTTTTCTTGCTTAATATATATTGTTGCATGCTTTTTCCCTCCAAATTTAATTTCTCTTTTATTGATAAACACAGTATAAGATAATTGCCTAAGTAATTAATTGACTGACATCAAGTTTTGAAAAAATACGTGTCCCTTCTCACTATTTTTTTGATCTAACAGCCTCAATGACACTTATTCCTCTTTACAGTTATAACGATACCCTCTTTTTATCGAATAAAAATTTACGGCTATCAAGTTTAGAAAGTTCTCTTTTATCGTTTCTAAGCACCTCGAATCGGATTGCAACAAAAAAGCAATCCCGGAAAAATAGCTTTTCTTCCAGAATTGCCTAGTTCATTTAATCTGTTAAGCGGCCTTGACTTTTGCTTTAAGGACCGGATAGCCTACGTTTTCGATAGCTTTTTGAATCTCTTCAATCGAAGTGACAGCTGAATCAAAATTGGTTTTGACTTTGCTGGAGTTGAATAATACTTTAATGCTGTCTTTATCAATACCGTTAACTGATTTCAAGGCACCTTCAATTTTTTGCATACAACTTGGACAAGACAACGTTTCTAATTGCAATATAGCTTTTTCCATAATTCCTATCTCCTTTATGTGTTTTTATTTTATCCGCAGCAGATTAATGAACACTGCCTTTTCCTCTTTACAACTGTAGTATAGCTCACTTTTAGCAAACGAAAATTGACGCATATCAAGTTTTGCACTTCTTTTTATCTTTTTGCTCAATTCACCATCTTAATAGTCTTTTTCTGCCCCTTATTGCCATCAGAATAATAATAAATTGGTGGATAGTCTTGTCTGCGTATAAACCATACTACAATCGCGCCAATAAACAGGGCCAGAGACAAGGCTTGTGAAACGCGGATCTACTCGCCAATCCATAAACTGTCCGTTCGCATACCTTCAATGAAGAACCGACCCACTGAGTACCACAAAACGTAACTCAAAGCGACTTCTCCTTGACGCAAAAGCTGTTTTCGGTTCCGTATAGTGACGATGAGGACAAAGCCCAACAAACTCCACAATGACTCGTATAAAAAAGTCGGGTGGTAGTAGGTACCATTGATATTCATTTGTTCAATGATAAATTCAGGTAAATAAAGATTTTCCAAGAATTGACGAGTAACCGGTCCACCATGAGCTTCCTGATTCATAAAATTGCCCTAACGACCAATGGACTGGGCTAACAATACATTGGGCGCTAAAATATCAAGAACGAGTGCCAAAGAAGTACCTTTTTTCTTTGCATACCAATATAGCGTACCCCCTCCTGCAATCAATCCCCCATAAATCGCAATGCCGCCATTCCAAATCGCAAGGATTTGTCCTGGATTTTGCAGATAATAACCAAGTTCAAATAACACATAATAAAGCCGAGCGCCGAGGAGTCCAATCGGAATTGCCCATAAGGCCATATCGATAATGGTATCCTCTTCCAGTCCTTTTTTCTTTGCTTCCTTGGTGCTCAACTGGAGAGCCGCTAATATGCCCGCTGCAATAATGACTCCATACCAATGAATCACAACAGAACCAATCTCCACCGCATGGGGATTCAAAACGCCTAATACGAATTCCATTCTATTTGCTCATTTCTTCAATTTTTCGCGTCATTCTAGTCATGGTGATGCTGAACAAGATTCCGGCTAAGCTCCATGGAAACCAAACAGTAAATACACTTTTATCTCCCTGGTCACTCGCTTCGTAATACGCCACTTTTCCGTGTCCGATTACGCCGGCTCCTTTTACAACTTCCTCTTCTTTTTCCATAGCTAACCTATCTGCCTCAACAACGTTAGACGTTTTTGCTTCGCCGCCAATCGTGTTCTTGGTGAAAGGGACGACAAAGAATGCACCCGCTGCTGACAACGTGATGGCAACTATCACCCAAAAATAATGCACATTCACCCCTACTTATTTTTACGTTTTGTTCGACAACCCTATCTTAAAGAAAAATAAAACAAAAAAACTTGAGGGTTATCATGTTTGTGCTTTTATTTTTCCAATGAATGAAGGTCGTTCTGTCTTAAAAAAGCCAAAAACGGACAGATGGAAGCAAAAGCACTGAGTTCTGTCCCGTTGTTAATGAAGAGCGACAGAACACCAACGTGTAGAAAAAAGTGTGTCCGATTATTCGCTGTAAAGCAATAAATCATCTAAATCCTGAATCTTGATCCTTTTCCCAGACAGCTGTTGAATCAATCCCTCGTCCTCCAATTCTCCAAATTTGCGACTGATGGTCTCAGGTGTCGTTCCTAAATAGGAAGCAATGTCCTTTTTTTCCATCGGCAGGGTGATGGTGGGAGAGTTGCCCATTTCAGGTTCCACATTTTCTGCCAAAAACAAAACTAAACGGGTAATGACACTCTCCAAGGCTACTTGTGTCGTTTGACGTTCTGAACTTTCTAACCGTTTAGACATTTCCGCCAATAGTTTTAAAGAAATAGCTGGGTATTGTTCCAGAAAATCTTGGACATCTTTTTGCTGAATCATACAGACAACGGTATCTCGGGTTGCTTCGGCATATTCCTCGTGTACTGCATCCGGGTTGAACAAGGTCCATTCTCCGGTGAAATCACCAGGGTTCAAGATCCGCACTAGCTGCTCTTTGCCAGAGTCTGCCAATCGATAAATACGGATTTTCCCACGATTGATAATATATAAAGTATCCTCTTTTTCTTGTGAACGAAACAGAAACTCTCCTTTTTGATACTGTTTCGTGTGGGCTTTTTCAGCAATGTAATTCATCGCGCTATCCTCTAAGTGATTGAATATTGGAACCAAGCGGATACAGGCTGCGTGGTCGCCAATTTCATGATGGGTATGTTTAGTCAATTCATTCTCCCCCTTTATTTATTTTGTTTATATTCGCTGCTTTTATTATATAAGTCTCTTACTACAAAAAAATTGATGCACATCAAGAAAATGGAAAAAGGACTGGAAAGAATTCCAATCCCTAAATCAGCTTCTACTTTTACCTTAATCTTCATCCTCATCAAGAGCGTCATCATCTTCTAATGCTTCTTTACCAATGAACGCTTGCAGCATCCAAATGTTCTTGTCTAAGTCATTTTTAAAAGCAATCAATGTATCTTCTAAAGCATCGTCACCCTCGTCTTGAGCTAAACGAATCGCGCGAATAGTTAGGTCACGAGTGCTTCTGAAGTCCTCGATAATATTTTCAACCATGTCTTCTGCTTTAGCGTATTTATTAACTGCATCTTCCGAAAGCATCGAATATTTTTCAAATTCAACCGTTGTCGAAGCAGGTTTATGCCCAGAAGTAATTAGACGCTCCGCAAGTTTGTCGAACCATTTTTCATTTTCGTTATACAACTCTTCAAATTTTTCATGCAACGTAAAGAAATTGGCTCCTTTTACATACCAGTGATATTGGTGCAGTTTCACATGTAATGTATGCATGTTGCCTAAAAGATGATCCGCAATGGCCGCTGCATTAATTTTCGTATGATGAACATGTTCCTTGTGTTCTTGTTCTTCTTGCAATCTTTCTTGGGGTGTTCTTTCTTGAGTAGCTTTATTTTCAGTCATGATTTATTCCTCCTATAATTTTGGTTTGTTTAAAATAGCTTTCTTTGATTCCTCCTTTTTCTTTACTGAATTTAGTATAGGATAGATTTCCGTTAAAAAAATTGACGCTCATCAAGAAAAGTATTTCTTAATAGACGCCAGGCTTCTCTATTAAATTCAACTGAAATAATCAAAGGAATGAAGTCGTTCCCTCCAAACAAAAATTTCATTAAAGTAGGGCCTAAAAAAAGAATAGCAACTATACTTTGTCAAGAGACCTGACTGCTATTTTTTTGCTTGTTATTCTTCAATTACCAAATGTCTTGCCTTGCAGTATATTTAATACTCTTTCTCACTAGTGTTGCATGCAACACTAGTGAGAAAGAGTATTAATAAGATTAACCTAGAAGAATAACTTTACTTTATTTATGTCATACCATAAATAAAAATTGAAAAGAATTTTTTATTTATTTTTAGTAGATCGATTAATAGGAGTTTTAGCTTGGGAGCGTCAATAATTTTGTGTAAATGGTTCTTCCCTACTGTAGATTGTTTCTAATTCTCCATCGGTTGACTCAGCATTTGTTCGAGCTCGCCTTCGGCCTGTTGGAAACCTTTATGACTGCGACCTAGGAATTTTTGGTTGT
>OBXV01000619.1_pt1 | contig 14611 bp, 10 predicted proteins | sample 1495451 | NCBI WGS metagenome assembly OBXV01 (sample SAMEA2580178, study PRJEB22360) | human gut metagenome | biome: human gut; feature: human-associated habitat; material: faeces | place: Denmark | collected 2008/2010
AAAAACATATGAACAACGAAGGATTTTGTCTGGTAGAATTATTGTCACCATGCCCAACAAATTTAAATATGACACCGATAAAAAGTATAGAACGGATTAAAAACGAAATGGAACAATATTTCCCAGTCGGTGAATTTAAAGAAAAGAAGGGGGCATAACCATGGTAAAAGAAATTATTTGTGCAGGTTTTGGTGGCCAAGGAGTATTAACAGCAGGAATGTTGTTGACAAATGCAGGGATGGAACAACAAAAACAAGTGATTTTTTATCCATCTTATGGTTCTGAAATGCGAGGAGGAACCGCTAATTGTACTGTGAAAATTAGTGATACATTAATTGCCAGTCCAGTTGCGGACGAACTCGATATTTTATTTACGATGAATACACCAGCTATTGATAAATTTGAAAGACGGTTAAAACCAGGGGGATTATTATTGGTGAATTCTTCTATTGTTCCAGAAGATAGAGAATATCGGAGAGATATTTCAGTAGTAAAAGTGCCAGCTACAGAAATTGCAGCAGAAGAGAAAAATCCAAAAGGAGCCAATTTAGTCATGCTCGGTGCATTGGCAAAGCATAGTGATTTGTTTACAGTAGAGTACATGGAGCAGGCCATAGTATCTTTTTTTGAGAAAAAAGGAAAAGGGAAATATAATGATAAAAATGTTGCTTGTTATAGAAGAGGTACAGAAGGGAAGTAGCTATGGATTTAACAAAACTTTTAAAACCTAAGTCAGTTGCAGTCGTTGGTGCTAGTGAAAAAGAAGGTTTTGGGGGAGATGTTTGTAGAAACATTCTCTCCTACCGAAAACGAGAACAATTGGGACGCGTTTATTTTGTTCATCCGACAAGGGAACAAGTGTTTCAAGTACCTTGTTATTCTTCTGTTTCAGAAATTCCTGATACTATTGATCTTATGATCATTTGCACTTCTCAAAAGACAGTGATTCCACTTTTAAAAGAAGGGGCAAAAAAAGGTTGTGGAGGAGCTGTTGTTTTTGCTAGTGGATATGGGGAAGTTGGGACCGAAGAAGGAAGGCAAAAAGAACAAGAGCTGATAAAAATAGCAAAGGAATTAAACATTGCCATTATGGGGCCAAATTGTGCAGGATTTGTCAATTATGTAGATGGAATTCAAGCCTTTGCGTTTATTTCTGAAAAGAGAGATAGACGAGGAAGCGTTGGTGTTGTTTCTCAAAGTGGACAGCTTTGTCTCTCCTTAATGGATTGTTTTGGAATGCGATTTTCCTATAATATTTCTGCGGGAAATGCAAAAGTAATTACGATGGAAGATTATATGGAATTTCTAGTAGAGGATAAAGATACAAAAGTTGTCAGCGTATATATAGAAGGCGTAAAAAATCCGAAGAAATTTGTGAAAGTGTTGAAAAGAGCGGCAGATATTCGAAAACCAATTGTTGTCTTAAAGGCAGGTAAGAGTGAAAAAGGTGGAGCAATTGCTGCTTCTCATACAGGAAGCCTTTCTGGTTCGGATGCTTCTTTTGATGCGGTTCTAAAAAAATTTGGAGTGATCCGCGTAGAAGATTTAGAAGAGATGATGGCAATGTCACTTATGTTGGATACATTAAAGAAATTGCCTGAAAAATCCACATTTGCCTCTATGAACTTATCCGGAGGGGAAACAGGAATTTGTGCAGATGTGGGAAGTTCTTATGGTATTGTTTATCCAGATTTTTCCGAGAAAACGTTGGCACGTTTAAGAGACCAATTGCCAGATTATGCTACACCAAACAATCCGTTGGATATGACAGCGAGCCTTTCTTACGATGAAGCGCTTTATGCACAAGCTCTTAAAACGGTCATGGAAGATGAAAATATAGGAATGGTGTTAGTTGGTTATACATTGTTAGAAGAAATTTCTGATCCTGCAATCCATTATATGTATCGAGGAATTCAAAAAGTGATTGAAGAGAAAGGGGAAGACTGTAAACCGATTGCAATGATACCATTTGCAGAAAATACAAGAAATGCAACGTATCAAGAAAAATTATTTCAAATAGGAGTGCCAATTTTACCACCGACAAAATATGCATTTCAATTATTAAAATATTTAGCCGATTTTATTTCTTATTGTCCGCAAGAAAAGACACTAGAAATTTGTTGTGGAGAAGGAAAGGTAAGAGAAACGTATTCTTTGTCAGAACATGAAAGTAAATTAGAACTTCGAAAATATGGTGTACCAATAGCAGAAGAAAAAATAGTAACTTCTGTGGAAGAAGCAGTGGCATTTTCAAAGACACAAGGAAAACCGTTGGCAATGAAAATTGAGTCAGCCGACATTTTACATAAGAGTGATGTAGGTGGTGTAAAATTAAATGTCTTTGGAGAAGAAGCAGTAAGAAAAAGCTATGAAGAAATTATGGAGAATATTAATTTAAACTGTAACACCGCAAAAGTTAATGGAATATTAATGACTCCTATGTTAGAAAAAGGGGTTGAGATGATTGTTGGTGTTAATCAAGATCCGCAATTTGGAGCAATGGTTATGGTTGGTCTAGGAGGCATTTTTGTTGAATTATTTAAAGATGTTGTTCTATATCCAGCACCTTTTAATAAAAAAGAAGCCTTGGCTATGCTTAAATCGTTAAAAGCATTTCAATTGTTAAAAGGATATAGAGGAAGTAAGCCTTGTGATATTGATGCATTATGTGACATGATGGTAGCAATTAGCCGATATGCGAGTGAAAAAAGAAATGAGTTAAAGGAATTGGATATCAATCCTGTTTTTGTATATGAAGAAGGAAAAGGTGTAGGAATTGCGGATGCAGTTATTATAAACTATCAAGAAGTCTAAGAAAAAAAGATTTGATGGTTTCGATAGAGTAGGAAAGTATTAATAATGAGGGAGGATATCAATGAAAAAATTTCAAAATATAGAAAAGGGTATTTTTATACCAGCATTGATTGTTGTAACATTACTAATTTTACCACTTTATTTATTTCCAAAACAATCCGCATATATGATCCAATTGTTATATGCATTTTGTACACAAAAATTAGGATGGCTTTACATTGTAACTTGTCTTACTTCTTTTGGGTTTCTTTTATGGTTGACTTTTAGCAAATATGCAAATGTAAAATTTGGAAAACCAGAAGAAAAGCCGGAACATTCTAATTTTGCTTGGATTGCAATGATGTTCACTGCTGGTGTAGGTGCAAGTATTGTTATCATGGGTTTTTTAGAACCACTTTATTATTTAATGGATCCCCCTCTTTCTATTGAACCATATAGTCAAAAGGCTTATGAATATGCTCATATGTACGGACAATTTCATTGGGGACTGAGTGCATGGAATTTTTATAATCCAGCCATTGTAGCTGTTGCCTATGCAATGTTTGTTCGAAAAGAGCAAAAAATGCGCATTAGTACCGCTTGTCGTCCAATACTTGGAAAAAAAGTTGATGGTTGGTTTGGACATCTCATTGATATTTTTGTAATATTTGGGATTATTGGTTCGATTGGTACATCACTTGGAATTGGTACACCCGTTGTTTCTGATATAATTCGAGATGTATTTAATATAGGAAAAGCGTATGAACTTCAGGTACAGATAGTTGTTTTAGGAATTTGGATTTTATTGTTTACAGGAACTCTATATTTAGGGTTAGAAAAAGGATTAAAAAATCTGAGTACTTTTAATGTATGGTTAGCATTTGCAGTTATGTTTTTTATTCTTTTTGCAGGTCCAACAGTCAGTATGATAAAATCAGAGATTAATTCCTTAGGACTTTATGCATCAAATTTTATTCGTATGAATACGTATATGCCAGCTTATAAAAGTGAATCCTTTGTAGAACGATGGACGATTTTTTATTGGGGTTGGTGGATTGCTTTTATGCCAATGATGGGAATGTTTGTAGCTCGGATTTCAAGAGGAAGAACAATTAAAAATGTAATTTGGGGGCAACTCATTTGGGGAACACTTGGTTGTTGTTCTAGTTTTATGATATTTGGTGGATATTCTTTGTATCTTCAAGAAAATGAAATTGTGGATGTAGCTACAATATTAGAAAGTCAAGGACAAAGTCAAGCGATCATTGCCATCTTAAGAACGCTCCCATTTTCAAAAATTGTTATGATAGTCATTTGTCTTTTATGCTTTATTTATTTAGCTACGACCATTGACTCTTGTGCTTATGTACTAGCAGGAACTACAACAAAATCCATTGGAAGAAAAGAAGAACCGGCTCGTTGGAATCGGATTTTATGGTCACTTATTTTTTGTGCATTATCGATTGGATTGATGATTATTGGCGGTTTAAAAGCGATTGAGACAGTGTCGATTATCGTAGCAGTTCCGCTAATTGGAGTAATATTCTTACTTATTTGTTCAACAGTAAGAATACTAAGAGAAGATGATAAAGAAAAAACAGAAGACGTTGTAATAGTTTTAGATGATAAAAAGCAGGAAGAAGAAATTTCAGAAGAAGCAATGGGTGTAATGGATGTTTTATAAACATATTGTGTTGAGAAATACTGCTCGAAATGTTGCGGGCAGTATTTTTTATATTCTCATAACAAACACTTGTTCTATTTTGGAAAGTGTGTTATGATGAAACAACAAATAGAAAGACTAGAAAGGATTTTATTATGGGAAAACAATATGATGCAGATAGTATTTCTGTCTTAGAAGGATTAGAAGCGGTCCGTAAACGTCCAGGAATGTATATTGGAAGTACAGGACGAAAGGGATTAAATCATTTAATATATGAAATTGTAGACAATGCAGTGGATGAGCATTTAGAAGGATTTTGTAATCGCATTGAAGTTTTTTTAGAAAAAGATGGTTCTGCTACGATTAATGATAATGGACGAGGAATTCCTGTCGGAATGCATAAGAAAGGGATTTCAGCAGAGCGTCTTATTTTTACAACACTCCATGCAGGTGGAAAGTTTGATGGAGCTTCCTATAAAACAAGTGGAGGGCTTCATGGAGTTGGTTCTTCTGTAGTGAATGCTCTTTCCGTTAAGTTAGAAGTGCGAGTAAGCCGAGATGGAGCAATTCATCAAGATAGTTATTCAAGGGGAGTTCCAACAACAGAGTTAGTAGATGGACTATTGCCTGTGATTGGGAAGACAAGAAAGACAGGAACATGGGTGAATTTTATTCCGGATCCAGAGATTTTTGAGAAGACAAAATTCAGTGGAGAGGAAATTAAAAGCCGTCTTCATGAAACCGCTTATTTAAACCCAAATCTCACAATTTTCTTTGAAGATCGAAGAAAAGAAGAGGTGGAATCGATTGAGTATCATGAACCAGATGGCATTATCGGATTTGTGAAAGATATGAATAAAAATAAAACACCAATCCATGAACCTGTGTATTTTAAGGGAGAAGCAGAAGAGATTACTGTGGAAGTGGCCTTCCAATATACCGATGATTTTCATGAAGATGTGCTAGGTTTTTGTAACAATATTTACAATGCAGAAGGTGGATTACATATTACAGGCTTTAAAACTCAGTTTACAACGATTATGAATAATTACGCAAGGGAGATCGGAGTTTTAAAAGAGAAAGATGCAAATTTTACGGGAACCGATATTCGAAACGGTATGACTGCCATTGTTTCGATTAAACATCCCGATCCAAGATTTGAAGGTCAGACAAAGACAAAGCTAGATAATCCAGATGCTTCAAGAGCTGTCAGTAAAATTACTGGAGAAGAAACAGCTCTTTATTTCGATCGACATTTAGAAGAATTAAAAGAAGTGCTTGCTTGTGCAGAGCGAGCAGCAAAAATTCGTAAGACAGAAGAAAGGGCGAAAACCAACTTAATTTCCAAGCAAAAATATTCTTTTGATTCCAATGGAAAATTAGCCAACTGTGAAAGTCGTGATGCCTCTCAATGTGAAATTTTTATCGTAGAAGGGGATTCGGCAGGAGGAAGTGCAAAAAGTGCTAGAGATCGAAAATACCAAGCCATCCTTCCAATCCGAGGGAAAATTTTAAATGTAGAAAAGGCTACCATCGATAAAGTGCTTGCAAATGCAGAAATCAAATCCATGATTAATGCCTTTGGTTGTGGATTTTCGGAAGGATATGGAAATGATTTTGATATTACAAAGCTTCGCTATCATAAAATTATTATTATGGCAGATGCCGATGTGGATGGAGCACATATTTGTACATTATTACTCACTTTATTTTATCGATTTATGCCAGAATTGATTTATAATGGGCATATTTATATCGCTATGCCACCTCTTTATAAAGCGACTCCAAAGCGAGGGAAAGAAGAATATCTATACGATGATAAGGCACTTGAAAAATATAGAAAAACCCATAAAGGTCCATTTGAGTTACAGCGATATAAAGGTCTTGGAGAAATGAACCCAGAACAGCTTTGGGAGACAACTTTAGATCCAGAGAGAAGATATTTAAAACAAGTGGAAATTGAAGATGGAAAAATGGCATCCGAAATTACCGAATTATTAATGGGAAATGACGTTCCACCAAGAAGGAATTTTATTAAAGAACATGCAGATGATGCAGAAGTTGATGCATAACTGTCTATTAAAAAAATCAGTGGAAAGTAAGTACAATTTATAAAAAGATTACTTGCAAAAAAAGCAGAGAGAATAAAGGAATGAAAGAGATATGGATAATATATTAAGAACTGACTATACAGAAGTCATGCAAAAATCTTATATTGATTATGCAATGAGTGTTATTGTAGCAAGAGCGTTGCCTGATGTGCGAGATGGGCTAAAACCTGTACAACGAAGAACCTTATACGATATGATGCAACTGGGGGTAAAATATGATAAGCCATTTCGTAAATCGGCTCGTATCGTAGGGGATACGATGGGACGTTTTCATCCTCATGGAGATAGTTCTATTTATGAATCATTGGTGGTAATGTCCCAAGAGTATAAAAAGGGAATGCCATTAGTGGAAGGACATGGAAACTTTGGTTCTATCGAAGGAGATGGAGCTGCTGCCATGCGTTATACAGAAGCTCGTTTGCAAAAAATTACCCAAGAGGCGTTCTTGGCAGATCTTGATAAAGATGTTGTGGATTTTGTGCCAAACTTTGATCAAAATGAAGAAGAGCCAGAAGTATTACCAGTTCGTATCCCAAATTTATTGATCAATGGAGCGGATGGAATTGCAGTTGGTATGGCAACAAGTATTCCCCCTCATAACTTAGCAGAGGTTATTGATGCTGCAAAGCTTTATTTGAAAAATCCTAATGTTACGGTCGAACAGTTGCTAGAAGTGATGCAAGGACCTGATTTTCCAACAGGGGGAATTATCGTCAACAAAGATGACTTGAAAGCCATTTATGAAACAGGAAGTGGGAAAATTCGCGTTCGAGGAAGAGTGATCCATGAAAAGTTAAAAGGTGGTAAAGAAGCACTTGTAATTACAGAAATTCCATATCCAATGGTAGGCGCTGGAATTGGGAAGTTTTTAAACGATGTGGTATCGTTAATTGAAAATAAAACAGCTATGGAAATTTCTGATATTTCCAATCAAAGTGGAAAAGATGGCATTCGTATTGTATTGGAATTAAAGAAAAATGCCGATGCCAATAAAATAGAAAATATGCTCTATAAAAAGACGAAATTAGAAGATACATTTGGCGTTAATATGCTGACGGTTGCCGACGGAAAACCGGAAGTGTTAGGGTTGAAAGCATTTTTTGAACATTTTACAAAATTTCAATATTCCATTACAAAGAGAAAATATACAACTTTATTACAGCAAGCAAAGAAAAAGAAAGAAATTCAAGAAGGATTGATGAAAGCTTATGATGTTATCGATCTCATTATTGAAATTTTGCGCGGAAGTAAAAATTTAAAACAGGCAAAAGCTTGTTTAGTCGATGGGATAACAGAAGGAATTCAGTTTAAAAAGAAGACATCAGAAAAACAAGCTATGGGCTTAAATTTTACAGAAGCACAGGCAACGGCAATTTTGGAAATGCGTTTATATCGATTGATTGGATTAGAAATCGAAGCCTTAGAGAAAGAATATCAAAAGACCGTGAAAGAGATTGAACGTTATGAGGATATTTTAACAAATGAGAAAACAATGCGCTCTGTTATTATGAAAGAATTAGAGGGATTTAAAAAGGAGTTTGGAACTCCAAGAAAAACAGTGGTTGAAAATCGAGAAGAAGTCGTATACGAAGAAAAAATTCAAGAAATACCACTTGTTGTATTGATGGATCGTTTGGGATATATTCGTACGGTCGATGTATCTGCGTATGAACGAAATAAAGAGGCGGCGGAAAATGAGAATAAATATATTATTTCTTGTATGAATACGGATCGTCTCTGTGTCTTTACAGATACAGGAATGTTACATTCAATAAAAATTATGGATCTTCCATATGGAAAATTCCGTGATAAAGGAGTACCAATTGATAATTTATGTAATTACAATAGTGTGGAAGAACGAATTTTATATGTCAATGCGACGAAAAACTTAGAACAACAAAAACTATTGTTTACAACAGCACAAGGTATGGTGAAGATTGTTGCTGGTTCTGAGTTCCAAGTTTCTAAAAAGGCAGTCGTTTCTACAAAATTAGCACAGGGAGATCAAGTAGTATTCGTAGAAGAAGTAAAAGAAGAATGTCCACAATTGATTTTACAGACAAAAAAAGGAGTGTTTTTACGCTTTTTAGTAGAGGAAATTCCAGAGAAGAAAAAGATGGCCATTGGTGTTCGAGGAATTAAATTAGCAGAAGGAGATGAAGTGGAACAAGCAATTCTTGTGGTAGGACAAGGACAAGAGGAAATTCTTTATAAAGAAAAAAGATTACAAGTTTCTCGTGTCAAATTAAATAAAAGAGATACAAAGGGGACAAAATTACGGCTATCTTAAGGGAAAAGAAAGAATATGATAAAAATATTCCAATAAATTTAATAGAATTTTTTGCAATAAAATGCTACACTACTAGTAAGAACTTATGGAAACGATAAAAAGTAATTTTATTAGGAATCGTTTGATAGGTTAGAAAAGAGACGTTAGAGGAGGTTTCTTTATGAAAAAAATTGGAAAAAAGGCAATAATAGCCCTTGTTTTGCTAGTAATTGCAGGAATTTATTACTATGTAGCGCTTCCCGCAATTAACATTCATTCTACTGGATTCTGGGGATTTTTAATTGCCGTAGTTGTAATTTTACTAGCACTTTATGCCGTTCGAAAAAAACAAAAAGCCGTAGATTTAAAGCATGATAAAAAGTTTAAGTTCGGAACGTATTTGGTTGGATTGCTTATTGCTGCTTTTATTATCGGTTCGGTTCTTTCATCACCAATTGTGAATGCCAACAAATACCAACAGCTTTTGACGGTGGATACAAGAGAATTTACAGAAGATATTAAGCAAGTATCTTTTGATAAAATTCCGCTTCTTGATAGCGAATCCGCAGCGATTATTGGAAATCGAAAAATGGGTAGCATGGTAGATTTTGCTTCTCAGTTTGAAGTGAGTGATACGTATACCCAGATTAATTTTAACGATGTGCCGGTGCGTGTTGCACCTCTTCGCTATGCCAGTCCGATTAAATGGTTGACAAATCAATCCGATGGGATTCCAGCTTATATGAAAATTGATATGGCAACACAGACAGCAGAGTGTGTAAAACTTACAAATGGTACGATTAAATATTCTCCATATGAATACTTTAATCGAAACTTATATCGTCATTTACGCTTCCGATATCCGACTTATATTTTTGATAATATTAGTTTTGAGTTGGATGAAGAGGGAACGCCTTGGTGGACGTGTTCCGTTAAGAAATTCAATATCGGTTTATTTGGTGGAGAAACCGTAGGAAGGCTTGTTCTTTGTAATGCCATTACTGGAGAGACCATTGATTATGCAGTAGAAGATGTGCCACAGTGGGTGGATAGAGTGTATGCCCCAGATATGTTGATTGGGTTATATGATTACTATGGAACATTAAAGCATGGATTTTTAAATAGTGTGCTTGGACAAAGGGACTGTTTAAAAACAACAGAAGGTTATAATTATATTGCGTTAGATGATGATGTATGGGTTTATACAGGTGTTACTTCCGTAACAGGAGATGAATCCAATGTTGGTTTTGTTCTAATCAATCAGAGAACAAAAGAAACAAGATATTATGCTGTGACAGGAGCAAAAGAAGTGTCTGCTATGTCATCAGCAGAAGGACAAGTACAGCATTTAGGATATAAAGCTACGTTCCCATTACTTTTAAATATTGGAAATGAACCTACCTATTTCCTTGCGTTAAAAGATGGGGCGGGGCTTGTGAAAAAATATGCTATGGTGAATGTCCAAAAATATCAAGTAGTTGCCATTGGAGATACCGTAGATGCTTGTCAAAGACAATATATGACACTGATGAAAGAAAATGGAATTGAAAGTTCTGTCAATCAAGAAAACTTAAAGGAAGTAACAGGTGTGATTGAGCGAATGGCAGAGGCGGTTGTTGATGGAAATTCTCATTATTATTTAGTGTTAAAAGGTTCTGATGTTATTTATGATGTATCTGTGGCGGATAACCTTTCTATTATCCGTTATCAAGAAGGAGATAAGGTGACATTAGAGTACACAGAAGGTGAGGCTGTAAACACCGTATATTCTGTGAATGGAGAAACATTGAGTATTGTAGAAGAAACAGAAGATAGCAATGGAATGCCGATAACAGAGGAATAACAGATGTAAGTTACCCATTGATAAAATATAAGAAAATAAAAGAAAGGAGTATTATTGGAAAACAGGTAACTTTATAAAAAGTGCGATAGAAATGAAAGTATTTTTTATAAGTTTTCAATAATAAAAATAGAAAGAAAATGAAAATTATTTCTTATCCACAATTTTTAAGTGATATGGAAAACTTCTTTGATAAAGTAGTAAGAGAGCAGGAACGCTATATTATGCCATGGGGAGACAAAAAAAATATCGTAATGCTTTCTATGGAAGAATATAATGAATTAAAAAGAATGGCCTACGAAAAGGATACAAAAGAATAAAAATAGTTACAAAGAGCTGTCGTAAATTTATTTTCGACAGCTCTATTTTTATTTCATAGGAAAGACCTTGGTACATTACTTTATGAAAGTATGGATTTCTTATGAAATAAAAAAGCACTACATGCGAGCGATGCGCAGCTCGCAAAGAAGATAATTTTGCTTCGCAAACTTTGTTTTTTGATAGGATTCCTAGCAAAGCAAGGTACCACTATCTTTCCGTTAAAGTTTAAACAAAAGGATGAGAAAGGGATTTCATTGTTTTTTCATATGGGCAGTCATTTGTAAATAATTGCAAGCATAATTTCTAGTCCGTTGTTTTTTAATTGAAAAAATTACTTGTATACAAGTAAAAATACATCAAAAATATGGAAATAAAGGGGAAATATACCTTAAAAATTTCATAAAAAAATAAAATTTAAAATAGGAATTATCATAAAAAAATGCAGATTTTATAATGAAAATGATAAAATATATAAAGAATATATATATAATATTTAGGGAAAGAGCATGGATAGTTAAAAATAAATGAAAGAGAAAATAAAATTAGGGAACAATAACGAAAAATTGTTAAACTATTGACACTTGTATACAAGTGGCGTATAGTCGTTAAGAAAGATAAAACTACCTTTTTCTTTAACGCAACTTGAATTTTAGAATGATACAAAAGAGATGTAGGAGAAAAAGAATGATGAATGCACAAGGAAATACAAGACCCTTCGGAATCAAAGATAAATTTGGTTATATGATGGGCGACGTAGCGAATGACTTTATGTTTTTATTCGCTGGTGGATATTTAATGGTATTTTATACGAAAATATTGGGAGTTAGCGCAGCTCTTGTTGGAACATTGTTTTTGATTACAAGAATTGTTTCTGGTTTTTGTGATATTGGTATGGGTGTTATTGTCGATAATGTAAAACCAGCAAAAGATGGCCGTTTCCGTTCGTGGATTCGTAGAATGTGTGTACCGGTAGGATTAGCTAGCTTTTTGATGTATCAATCAGGGCTTGAACACGCATCTCTTGGAGCAAAAGTAGTGTATATGTTTGCAACCTACTTGCTCTGGGGAGGTATTTGCTATCCAGCTATTAACATTCCCTATGGTTCTATGGCAGCTTCTATTTCTTCTGATTCAAAGGATAGAGCTTCCTTATCAACTTGGCGTTCTGTAGGTGCTCAGATTGCAAGTACTGTTATCAATGCAGCAGTTCCAATGTTAATTTATTATGCAGATGCCAATGGAAACCAAGTAGTTCGAAAAGATATGTTTACAAAATTAGCTGGTGTTTTTTCTATCTGTGCAGTTATTTGTTATATTATTTGTTACAAATTCACAGTAGAACGTGTGAAAATTGTGCCAAAAGAAAAACAAAATGAAAAAGAGAAAACAAGTGTTATAAAAACTCTTTTTTCAAGCAGAGCATTGTTTGCATTAATTGGAGCGGCAGTTGCATTAGTCTTTGCGACAACATTAGGACAGAGTTTAAATGTTTATTTATATGCAGATTACTTTAGAGCTCCTGGAGCATTATCTACATTTAATTCATTGATGTTAGTGATTACTCTTGGGCTCTCCCCTTTTATTGTTTCTTTATCTGTAAAATTTGGTAAAAAAGAAACAGCAGTTGTTGGTACCGGATTTACGGGAGTTATTTATGTGTTATTATGTCTATTACCTGTAAAAAGTCCTTGGCTTTATGTAGCAATTACATTTGTTGGTTCCATTGGTTATATGTATTTCCAAATGGCAATATGGGCATTTTTAGCAGACGTATTAGATGACAGCGAAGTTCGTACTCATAAGAGAGATGACGGTGTAATCTATGGTGTATATTCTTTTGCAAGAAAACTTGGACAAGCATTAGCTGGTGGTTTAGGTGGATTTGCTTTAACAGCAATCGGTTATATTGAAACAGCTAACGTGCAGTCAGAACAAGTAAAACATAGTTTATATTCCGTTACAACATTAGGACAGGGAGCTGCTTATATTTTAATAGCGCTTATATTGTTATTTATTTATCCATTAAGCAAAAAGAAAATTAATGAAAATGGAAAAATTTTGGCTATGCGCCGAGAAAATACAACAAACTAAAATAAAATTCAAAAAAAGAAAATGGTAGAAATAAAAAAAATCCAAAAACTATTAAAAGAGGTAATATAGTTTTTGGATTTTTTTTTACTTAGAGGAAAGTTCCATGAACATCGATAATACCAATTTCTATCTAAAATTAGAATTAAGAATGAAATGGAGCTTCAGAAAGACGAATAAAGTAGCCTTGTTCTTCTTTACAAACAGGACAGAGGGTAGGAACTGTTTCTCCTTCAAATAGATAACCACAGTTTGTACAGATAAAAGTAGTTTGTGTATCCGCTTTGAAAAGAGAGCCATTTTTTAGTAATTCTAAGTAATAGTGAAAACGATCACCATGAACTTTTTCAACTTTTGCAATTTCTCGGAAAGCATGAGCGATTGGTAAAAAACCTTCTTCTTCTGCTATTTGAGCGAATTTTGGATAAACATCTTCATATTCTTCATATTCGTTATGATGAGCCTTTTCTAATTGAAATGCTACATCACAACCATAGTCCACAGGATAAGAACCTGTAATTTCAATATTTTCTCCTGTACAGTCTTTTAAAAAATCATAAAAAACTTTCGCATGGGCTTTTTCTTGATCAGCCGTGAGTTTAAATAAGTTTTCAAGAATTGGTAATTTCTTTTCATGGGCGATTTTGGCTGCAAAAGTATAGCGGTTTCTCGCCTGACTTTCTCCTGCAAAGGCACGCATTAAGTTATACATTGTTAAACTGTTTTTTAATGGGATTGTTTGATTTGGCATAAGTTTCTCCTTTGGTTTTATAAAATATAGAAATTGTATTGTTTTAAAGTTACAATGGCATTTGCTTATAGTATTTCTTTTTTTTTCGATTTTATACATAGATGCGATACATGATTTTAAAAAAATGGGAAATACTGATTAAGAATGGAAAATTTCATAAAAACATGTACATGTATAGGAAAGGTGGCCAATTTTATGAGAAGACAAGAAATACAAGTTCTTAGTGAAGTATATGAAGGATGCCAAATGGGAATCGAGGCATTAGACGAAATATTGCCTAAGATTAAAGACGAAAAAGTATTGAAAGAATTAAACGGACATCAAAAAGATTTAAAAGAATTGCAAGAAGAAATCAATCAAATGGTTCGAGATAGTAATGAAGAATTAGAGCAAAGTGGAAAATTAAAAGAAATGATGTTAAAAGGTTCTACAAAATTAAATCTTATGGTAGATGATACGATGAGTCATATTGCAGAAATGTTAATACAAGGGGGAAATATGGGAGTTATAACAGCCCGAAAAATATTAAATCAAGCAGAGCAAATTGATGAAGGTGTAAAAAAGATTGCTGAAAAATTTATTCGTTTAGAGGAAAATAATAACGAGAAAATGAAGGAATATCTGTAATGATATTAGATAAAATTAACAAAAAATTCATTGGTGTTTTTGAATATAAGGTGTTACAATAAACATGATGACTATTTTATTATAGATAAAATAGAAGAAACATATAGATGTTTAAAAAATTATTTTTTTATAGACAAAGAAAAAATTT
>OBXV01000622.1_pt1 | contig 14491 bp, 9 predicted proteins | sample 1495451 | NCBI WGS metagenome assembly OBXV01 (sample SAMEA2580178, study PRJEB22360) | human gut metagenome | biome: human gut; feature: human-associated habitat; material: faeces | place: Denmark | collected 2008/2010
AAAGATTGGAAGGGATTTCGAATGAGAAAGAAAATGAGAGTTGGAGTTATCATAGCAGTTTTTGTCTTAGCTGGAAGTGGATTATTTTGTTATCGTAATATTTATGGTGCGAAACAAAATGGGAAGCAGATAGAAACAAAATCGAATATCAGTCAGATACCAAAAGATGCAGTACAAGTAGAAGAAGGGGAATATTATTCCTATGTGAATGAAACAGATCCAAAGGTTGTACAAATTGGAAATAAAAAGACGGGAAAAGAATTTTCAATTCAAGTGAACGATAAAGAAGGACGCGTAAATGCTGTAATGGAGTTAGAATGGATTTCTGATGTGGAGCTTGGAATTATTTCTCATATCGATCCCTCTCTCTCTTATTTTTGTATTTATAATGTAAAGCAAAAGACATTTTCTGATGAAAAATATGGAATCGAGTTTCAATGGATCAAAGGGAGAAAAGAAACATTAGTCTATGCAGTCGCATCTCCTCATTTTAAAGAACAAAAAGGAAATGAAGCGATTAAAAATTATTATGATGAAGTATTATATACAACGGAAGAAAATGAAGAAGTTGATGCTCTTACGTTATCATCAGATGGAGAAGAAATTAAGGTTCTCTTATGGAATCGAAAAAATGATAGCGATCAATCAGTTATTATAAAAAAAGATGGAAGTATTGTAAGAGAAAAGAAAATAGAAGAATAAAGGATATACAATAAAAGATATAGAAGATTAGGAGGAAGCTATGGCAAAAAAATATAAACGCATTTTTACAATTGTGTTGGATTCTCTCGGCGTTGGTGCTATGCCAGATGCAAAAAGATTTGGAGATATTGGAGTAGACACATTAGGACATATTGGACAGATTATGAAAAAAGAAGGGGGATTTTATGTTCCAAATCTTCAAAAGTTTGGGTTAGGAAATCTCCATCCTGTTTCAGAAATTGGAAGAGTAGAAAAGCCAATGGCCAAATATACAAAGTTGGAAGAAGCGAGCAATGGAAAAGATACTATGACTGGGCATTGGGAGATGATGGGGTTAAAGATTGAACAACCTTTTCAGACATTTACTGATACGGGATTTCCAAAAGAGTTAATTGAAGAATTGGAAAAGAGAACAGGACATAAAGTAATTGGAAATAAGAGTGCTAGTGGTACAGAAATTTTAGACGAATTGGCAGAAGAAGAAATTGCAACAGGAAATATGATCGTATATACTTCAGCGGATTCCGTGCTTCAGATCTGTGGTAACGAAGAGACTTTTGGGTTAGAAGAGCTTTATCGTTGTTGTGAGATTGCAAGAGAACTTACTTTAAAAGATGAATGGAAGGTCGGACGTGTAATTGCAAGACCTTATATTGGAAAGAAAAAAGGAGAGTTTAAGCGTACAAGTAATCGCCATGACTATGCCTTAAAACCATATGGAAGAACCGCCTTAAATGTATTAAAAGATGCAGGATATGATGTGATATCTATCGGAAAGATTAGTGATATTTTTGATGGAGAAGGAATCACACAAGCTTATCATTCCAATAGTTCGGTTCATGGAATGGAGCAGACTATTGAAATGGCTCAAAAGGATTTTGAAGGACTCTGCTTCGTAAACTTAGTTGATTTTGATGCGCTTTGGGGACATAGAAGAAATCCAATTGGATATGGAAAAGAAATTGAGAAGTTTGATGAGAAGTTAGGAGAGTTGTTACAAGTATTACATGAAGATGATCTTGTTATTTTAACTGCCGATCATGGTAACGATCCAACTTATACAGGAACGGATCATACAAGGGAGAAAGTTCCATTTTTAGCATATTCAAAGAAAATGGAAGAAGGTGGAGCAATACCTGAAGAGAATACATTTGCTGTCATTGGAGCTACGATTGTAGATAACTTTAATGTTGCTATGCCAGAGAATACGATTGGTCATTCAATTTTAGAACAATTATAAGTGGCATAAGAGTTGTATAAGAAACGTGAGAAACACTTTTTATGAGTTTTTCACGTTTATAAAAAATAAAAGAAAGGGATTTATCAAGCTCATGAGCAAGAATGGAGCGGATAAATCTCTTTCTTTTTTATTATTAATATTATATCACAATTATATTTATACTATTAGGAATATATTTATTATATAAAACATAGGAGATAGTGTTGAGGAATAAAGGATTATTGAAAATAATCAAAAATTATTTTGTAATTACCGTACCAGTTTTTCCTTGGATACCTTCTTTTGCCTTTTCAAGAAGGGTAATTAATGCTTTTCTTTCTGGTGCAGAAGAAGCAAACTGAACTGCTGCTTGCACTTTTGGAAGCATAGAACCAGGTGCGAAATGACCTTCGTTAATATATTGAGCAGCTTCTTCTACAGAAATATTGTCTAACCATTTTTCATTTTCTTTTCCGAAGTTGATAGCACATTTTTCTACTCCAGTTAAGATAATTAAATAGTCAGCGTCTAATTTTTCAGCCATAAGAGCACTTGCAAAGTCTTTGTCGATAACTGCACTAGCGCCTTTTAATTCATTTCCTTGTCTCATAACTGGGATACCGCCGCCACCGCAAGCAACAACAATTTGTCCAGCGTCACAAAGAGCGCGAATTGTGTCAATTTCAACAATATCAACTGGTTTTGGAGAAGCAACAACTTTACGATATCCACGACCAGCATCTTCCATTACTTTATTGCCTTTCGCAATTTGTTCTTGAGCTTCTTCATAAGTCATAAAACGACCGATAGGTTTTGTAGGGTTTAAGAAAGCTGGATCGTTTTCATCTACAACAACCTGAGTAATAATAGTGGATACAGGAATTTCTAATCCACGATTTAATAATTCAGCACGAATAGAGTTTTGTAAATCATATCCGATGTAACCCTGACTCATACCAACACAAACAGACATAGGAGCTACAGTAAAGTTTGGATATAAACGGCTTAATTCAGCCATAGCGATATTGATCATACCAACTTGTGGTCCATTACCATGAGAGATAACAACCTGATGACCTTCCTCGATTAAATCAACGATTGCTTTCGCTGTACTTTTTACAGCTACCATCTGTTCTGGAAGATTATTTCCTAAAGCATTACCGCCAAGAGCGATAACAATTTTTTGCTTTTTCATGCAAATTACCCCATTTCATAAGTGAATTCATTCTCTATAGATTGATTAATTAATCTATAGTTAAAAAAAGAGAGAAGGCTATAAAAGCCTGCAACTCTTTTTTCTCAGCTCAAGTATTATTTACCTGAGCTGAGAGAGTAGTATTAGATTTTTTTACAAAGATAATGGATAAAAATTAGTCCATTTTACGATCTTTTTTAGCTTCAGCTAATGTTCTTAATGTTTCTTGTGGATTTTCACATTTAGAAAGTAAGATCATAGCAGCGATGATGTATGGTTTGAAGCTAGCTTCTTTGTATAATGGAATTCTGTAACGATCGAATACAGAAGCGTCAACTTCACCTTCTTCACAGCTTACACCAGTGATATCAGCTGGGAGACAGTGCATGTATAATGCTTTTCCGTCTTTTGTTAATTTCATCATTTCTTCTGTACAAGCCCAATCTTTATGTTCAGCGTTTTGAGCTAATAATTCTTTTTCTAATTTATTAACGCCATCCATGTCTCCGTTTCCGTATAATTCAGTACGTTTTTCCATAGCAGCGAATGGAGCCCAGCTCTTTGGATATACGATATCAGCATCTTTGAAAGCTTCTTCCATGCTGTTTGTTTTTGTGAAAGATCCGCCTGATTCAGCAGCGTTTTTCTTAGCAACTTCTTCAACTTCACCCATTACATCGTATCCTTCTGGATGAGCTAATACAACGTCCATTCCCATACGAGTGAAGAGACCGATGATACCCTGAGGTACAGATAATGGTTTTCCATAAGATGGAGAGTAAGCCCATGTCATAGCAACTTTTTTACCTTTTAAGTTTTCAACACCGCCAAATTCATGGATTACATGAAGCATATCAGCCATAGCCTGTGTTGGATGGTCGATATCACATTGTAAGTTAACTAATGTTGGAACATGATCTAAGATACCATCTTTGTGTCCTTGTTGAACAGCTTCCATGAATTCGTGCATGTAAGCATTACCTTTTCCGATGTACATATCATCACGGATACCGATAACGTCAGCCATGAAAGATACCATGTTAGCTGTTTCACGAACTGTTTCACCATGAGCTACCTGAGATTTTCCTTCGTCTAAGTCTTGAACTTCTAAACCTAATAAGTTACAAGCAGAAGCGAAAGAGAAACGTGTACGAGTAGAGTTGTCACGGAATAAAGAAATTCCAAGACCGCTATCGAAGATTTTTGTAGAAACGTTGTTTTCTCTTAAGTCACGAAGAGCATCAGCTACTGTAAAAACAGCTTCTAATTCGTCTCTTGATTTTTCCCATGTTAAGAAGAAATCGTTGTTGTACATATCTTTGAAGTCAAGTTTGTTAAGTCTTTCAATAAATTCATTTGTTTTTAACATAGTTTTATATCTCCTTTTTTATAAGTAGGAGAGGAGTAAAACTCCGACTCCTACAGTTTTTCTTTTTTCTTTGCTGTTTAACAGCTAATTTTTTATATAAGCAATGATTAATTATTTGCAGTACATTGTAGGAAGAGCAGCGTAAACAGCAGCACATCTTACAAGGTCAATTTTGAAAGTTTTTTCGTTTGGAGCATGAGCTTGTGCTTCAGCACCAGGTCCGAAACCGATGCAAGGGATTCCGTTACGTCCCATGATAGATACACCGTTTGTAGAGAATGTCCATTTATCTGTAAGTGGACGAGCTTTTCTCATAGCTTCTGTTTCTGCGTTTCCAACACGTTCTGTTCCGTAAAGTCCTTTGTATGCTTCATTTAAAGCAACTGTTACTGGATGATCTTCTGGAATTACCCATGTTGGGAAGTAACATTCGATTGGATATGTAAGTCCTTTATAAGATGGACGAGAGTATTCATACATAGAAACTGTTACGTCATCACCATATTTTTGAACAGAAGGAAGTGCACGGATTTCATCTAAGCAGCTTTCCCATGTTTCACCAGCTGTCATACGACGGTCTAAAGAAACTGAGCAAGAGTCAGCAACTGCACAACGAGATGGAGATGTGAAGAAGATTTCAGATGTAGTAACAGTACCACGTCCTAAGAAGTTTGCTTCTTTCCATTCTGGGTTGTATTTTTCATCTAACATTTTAACTAAACCTTTTACTTCGTTTGCATCAGAAGCATCGTTTTCGTTAAGAGCACGTACGTCCTGAAGGATATCAGCCATTTTGTAAATAGCATTGTCTCCACGTTCTGGAGCAGAACCATGGCAAGAAACACCTTTTACGTCGATTCTGATTTCCATACGACCACGTTGACCACGGTAAATACCACCATCTGTTGGTTCTGTAGATACAACAAATTCAGGTTTTACTTTGTCTTCGTTGATGATATATTGCCAGCAAAGTCCATCACAGTCTTCTTCTTGAACAGTACCAGTTACTAATACTTGGTATTTATCATTTAAAAGACCCATGTCTTTCATGATTTTTGCGCCGTATACAGCAGAAACGATACCACCCATCTGGTCAGATGTTCCACGTCCACCGATTTCTTCATCGTTTTCATAACCTTCATATGGATCGAAAGTCCAGTTATTGATGTTACCAATACCTACTGTATCGATATGTGCATCATATCCGATTAATTTTTCACCAGTTCCCATGTAACCTAAAACGTTACCCATGTCATCAATGACAACTTTGTCAAATCCAACAGCTCTCATTTCTTCAGCAATACGATTGATATGTCCTTCTTCATCGCAGCTTTCTCCAGGAATGGCAACTAAATCTCTTAAGAATTTTGTCATTGCTGGTAAATATCCCTGAGCTAATTCGTTAATTTTGTTAAAATCCATGATAAATACCTCCATTTATATGTCAAATGAATAAAATCATTTGCTAATTTAATCTATTTTATATGTAAATGAATCATTAATTATATTGTTTTCCATCCCAAACGATTTCTTTGTAACGGTCTGGATCAGTATCACCTTCTGTAGAGAAGAGAAGTACTTTAGAATTTTCATCTAATTTTAACTGAGCTTTTAAGTCAGCATATTTTGGATCTTTCATGATTGCAACAAGTGCTCCAAATGGTGCAGCACCTGATTCACCAGAAACAACCTGTGGATCTCCTTTAATTGGTGCACTTAACATTCTCATACCTTGTGCAGCGATTCCATCGGATGCAGCGATAAATACAGAAACATGATTCTTTAAGATATCCCAAGAAGTTGTATTTGGTTCTCCACAAGCAAGTCCTGCCATGATTGTTTGCATATCGCCATCAACGATTGCTTCTTCACCACTTCCTAATACAGCACCTTTGTAGAGACAAGCAGCAACATCTGCTTCAACAACGACAACAGTAGGTGGGTTATCTGGATATTTGTTTGCGAAGTATCCTTGAACAGCACCAGCTAAAGAACCCACACCAGCTTGAACAAATACATGAGTTGGACGGTCAACGCCATTTTCTTCAAGTTGAGCACTTGCTTCTAATGCCATTGTTCCATATCCTTGCATAATCCAAGATGGGATTTCTTCGTAACCTTCCCAAGCAGTATCCTGAACGACAACACCGTTTGGAGTTTTTGCAGCAGCGGCAGCAGCCATACGAACACATTCGTCGTAGTTTACTTCTTCGATAGTAGCAGTAGCGCCTTCTGCTTGAATATTTTTAAGTCTTGTTTCAGTAGAACCCTTTGGCATATATACGACTGCTTTTTGTTTTAAACGATTTGCAGCCCAAGCAACCCCGCGGCCATGGTTTCCATCTGTAGCAGTAAAGAATGTTGCTTGACCGAATTCTTCACGAAGTTTATCAGATGTAAGAGTTTCGAAGTCTAATTCAGAAACATCTCTTCCTGTTTGCTGTGCAATGTAACGAGCCATTGCAAAAGAACCACCTAATACTTTGAAAGCATTAAGTCCGAAACGGTAAGATTCGTCTTTTACATAAACTTCATTAAGACCTAAATATTCGGCCATGTTAGAAAGTTTTGCAAGAGGAGTTGGTTTGTAACCAGGAATTGTTTTATGAAATTCTCTTGCTTTTTCCACTTCAGATAACGCCATCACTGGAAGATTTTTGTCATCTGTTTTAGGCATCTTATTTACTGCCCATTGTAATTCACCCATGTGTAATTACCTCCATATTAATTATAATGAAACATTTCAGTGTTAATCATTTATTGACTCCAATATAACTATATAAAGTATATTTGGAAATTCCGAAATAATTGGAAACTTTATCGCCGGACTTTGTAATAAGGAATGCTCCGGCATCATTCAAAAACTGAATCGCCGTGACTTTATCTTCTTTGGTCATTAAGGCTACTGGCTTACCAACCAGTGCAACAGACTGCTCTAATAAGTCATCTAACAAATCGCTGACATTCTGCGTAATCCTTTCAGGTTCTTTAGAGGGTAGACGATCTGCTTCCGATGTAATAATGGATTTGACAGATTTTTCTACCAAGAGAAGTTCTGTAATATCGTAATTAATAGATAAAATGCCATCTATTTTGGAAGGGTTTGATTCGTTCCTTATAAATATAGTAGAAGATTTTAAAATTCTTCCATCGGCTGTTTTTGTTAAATAGCCAAGATGATCTTCTAATTTTGTTAAATCTCCTTTTAAGGCATTTAATACTACATGAGAAGGACCAGCACCCAGTTTACGGTTTGTAACGTGTCCATTCTCAATAAAAACGATGGATTCGTCCAGATTTTTTTTCGTAAGGTCGTGAATAACGACTTCACAATTGTCACCGAATTGTTTGGCGATACCTTTTGCAATCTGAGCCAGAAAAGATAAGTTCAAGCCCATGCGTATCACTTCCTTTCGGTAAGCAGTTTTATGATTTGTTTGACTGATTAATCAACTGCTCTGTAACTCAATCATACCATAAATTTTTAGAAATGCAATACCCTTTTTAAAATTTTTTTTTGGTTCGCTAAAAAATTTTTAGTTATGAAAAAGGAACAATAAAAATCTTCTTATTAATAGGGAGATTATAAAAAAGTTCTAAAGTATTTAAAATAATGATTGAAGTTTTACGTCAAATATGATATAACATAGATATAGATTGATTAACTAATCAATTCGTAAGAAGATAGTGAAATATATAGAATGGAAAAGGAGTCAGGACTATGATTTTAGTAGGAAATGGAAAACTGATTACAAGAGATAGTAGCCATCCTCTTTATGAAGATGGATGCGTAGCAGTCGATGGAAATGTAATTAAAGAAGTTGGGACAACAAAGGAGTTAAAGGCAAAATACGCAGATGCAGAGTTTATTGATGCAAAAGGTGGTACAATTATGCCAGGTTTTATCAATGCTCATAATCACATCTATAGTGCTTTTGCAAGAGGTTTATCCATTAAAGGACATAATCCAAAAAACTTCATGGACATCTTAGAAGGACAATGGTGGAGAATGGATCGCCTTTTAACAAATGTGGAAAATAAATACAGTGCCTATGCTACTTACATGGAAGGAATTAAATGTGGTGTTACAACAGTATTTGATCACCATGCAAGTTATGGAGAGATTCAAGATAGCTTATTTACAATCAGTGATGTAGCAAAGGATTTAGGTGTTCGTACTTGCCTATGTTATGAAGTTTCTGACCGCGATGGAGAAGAAAAAATGAGAGCGTCTGTTCTTGAAAATGAAGCTTTTATGAAGGCAACATTAAAAGATGACTCCGATATGCAAAAAGGTATGATGGGAATGCATGCGCCATTCACATTAAGCAATAAAACTTTAGAATTCTGTGCAGAACATAAACCAGAAGAATACGGATATCATATTCATGTAGCAGAAGGATTAGCAGATGTTTATGATTCTTTAGAAAAGTACAATAAACGTTGTGTAGAAAGACTATTCGATATGGGAATCCTTGGTGAAAAAACAATTGCAGGACATTGCATCCATATCAATGAAAGAGAAATGGAAATTCTTGCAAAAACAAATACAATGGTTGTACATAATCCAGAATCTAATATGGGAAATGCTGTTGGTTGTGGCCCAGTATTAAAAATGTTAGAAAAAGGTGTTTTAGTAGGGCTTGGAACAGATGGTTATACAAATGATATGACAGAATCTTTCAAAGTTGCAAATATTATTCACAAACATAATCTTTGCAATCCAACGGTTGCTTGGGGAGAATCTGCTCAGATGTTATTTGATAATAATCCACAAATTGCAGCACGCTATTTTGAAAAACCATTAGGTGTTATTAAAGAAGGTGCATATGCGGATATTATTGTTACAGACTACGATCCATATACAGAGATGACAGAGTCTAACATTAATTCTCATGTTTTATTTGGTATGCAAGGAAGATCTGTTGTTACAACAATGATCAATGGTAAAGTTGTGTACAAAGATCGCGAATTCGTAAATGTAGATGAAAAAGCTATGATGGCAAAAATCCGCGAAGTATCTAAAAACTACTGGAACAAAATTAACGCATAATTTTATTTACATCAATGAAGGAACGTAATTGCTAGTTTATTTTTATATTTGCAAAAGATAAAGAAAATGAAAAGCATGCTATGCAAGCATTTTTGTTTGAACTATGCTTTTAATGCAAATAAGAAAGAAAAAATGGGAGCAAGAGTATTTCTTATTACTCCTATTTTTTCCGTGTTTATACAAAAGTGACGAATCATGAAGGAGTATTTATGCTTTTCTATGACTCGTGATAAACTTGCATCGTGTGTTTGTTATTGTTGATGCTTTTCATGTAAATGAGAGAATGAAGTGAGTTTCAGAGTATATATAATAGTAGAAATTTAAGGAGGTAACGACCATGGGTGACAAAATGAGATTGATCCCTTTTGGCCAGTTAATGAACTGGGTATTAACAGAAAAAGAACAGAAAGGAAGCATTTTTGGAGTAAATCACTTTTATAAAGCAAATCCATCAAAAACTCTTCCAATCTTTAAAGAAAAAATAGAAACACCAGTTGGACCAGCTGCTGGACCAGCAACACAGTTAGCACAAAATATTATCGCTTCTTATGTAGCGGGTGCTAGATTTTTTGAAGTAAAAACAGTACAGGTTATGGATGGTGATGAACTTTCTGCTTGTGTTATGAAACCTTGTATTGATGCAAGAGATGAATGTTATAATACAGAATGGTCAACAGAATTATTTGTACCAGAGGCATTTGAAGAATATGTAAAAGGTTGGTTTGCATGTAAGTTATTGGCAAAAGAATTTGGCTTTGGTGATCCAAATGGCTTCGTATTTAATATGAGTGTTGGTTATGATTATGCCGGCATCACAACTGAAAAAGTTGATAATTATATTGAAGGAATGAGAGATGCTAGCCAAACAGAGATCTTTAAAGAATGTAAAGCATGGGCATTAGCAAACTTAAATCGTTTTAAAAACGTAGATGCAGAATATGTAGAATCTATTTCTCCAGTTGTTAGTGACTCTATTACACTTTCTACATTACATGGATGTCCTCCAAGCGAAATCGAAAAGATTTCTACATATTTAATTACAGAAAAAGGATTAAATACATTTATTAAATGTAACCCAACTCTTCTTGGATATGAATTTGCAAGAAAAACAATGGATGAAATGGGTTACGATTACATGGATTTTGATGATTTCCATTTCAAAGATGATTTACAATATGAAGATGCAATTCCAATGTTTAAACGTTTAATGGCTCTTTGTGAAGAAAGAGGATTAGAATTTGGTGTTAAAATCACAAATACATTCCCAGTTAACAATCCAAAAGACGTGATGGCAGCAGACGAAATGTATATGTCTGGTAAAGCATTATTCCCATTAAGTATTTCTTTAGCAGATAAATTATCAAAAGAATTTAATGGAAAACTTCGTATTTCTTATTCTGGTGGTGCAGATTACTTCAATATTGATAGAATTTTTGCATCCAATGTATGGCCAATTACAATGGCAACTACTTTATTAAAAACTGGTGGATATAATCGTTTTAAACAAGTTGCAGAGCTTCTTGATAAAATGGAATATAAAAAATTCGAAGCAACTGATGTGCAGAAATTAAGTGAATTAGCAGAGTCTTCTAAAACAGATAAACATCACTTAAAACCAATTAAACCAATTCCAGAACGTAAAATTGAAGATAAAGTGCCTTTAACAGACTGCTTTATCGCTCCATGTACAGAAGGATGTCCAATTCATCAAGATATTCCAAGTTATGTTGCTTACGTTGGAGAAGGAAAATATTTAGAAGCATTAAAAGTGATCACAGATAAGAACCCATTACCATTTGTAACAGGTACAATCTGTAATCATAGATGTATGACAAAATGTACACGTAATTTCTATGAAGAATCTGTTGAAATTCGTGCAGCAAAACTTGTAGCGGCTAAAAATGCGTATGATAAATTAATGGAAGAACTTCCACAAGTTGTATTAGAAGGAAAAGCAAAGGTTGCAATTATCGGTGGTGGTCCTGCTGGTATGGCAGCTGCATACTTCTTAGGAAGATATGGAGTAAAATCAACAATCTTTGAAAAGAGAGATTCTTTAGGTGGAGTTGTAAAACACGTTATTCCAGAATTCCGTATTTCTTCAGAAGACATCGATAGAGATGTTCAGCTTGTAGAAAGAATGGGTGCAGAAGTTAAATTAAATACAGAAGTTTCTTCTATTGAAGAATTAAAAGCACAGGGATATGAATACTTCTTATTTGCAACAGGTGCTTGGAAACCAGGTACAGTTGAATTAGAAAAAGGGGAAGCTATTGATGTTCTTGAATTCTTAGAAGCTTGTAAGAAAAATCCAGAGACAGTAAATGTTGGTAAAAATGTAGTTGTAGTTGGTGCTGGTAATACAGCAATGGATACAGCAAGAGTTGCAAAACGTCTTCCAGGTGTTGAAAAAGTAACGATTGTTTATAGAAGAACGAAAAAATATATGCCTGCAGATGAAGAAGAATTAGTATTTGCAATTGAAGATGGCGTTGAATTCTTAGAATTAGCTGCTCCAAAATCATTAGAAGATGGAAAATTAGTTTGTGTTAAAATGGTACTTGGTGAACCAGATGCATCAGGAAGACGTTCCCCAGTTGCAACAGATGAATTAATTACTGTTGACTGTGATACAGTTATTGCGGCTGTTGGTGAAAAGGTTGATACAGAATTATACTCTGAAAATGGAGTAACTGTTACGAAAAAAGTATTTGGAACAAACGTGAAAAATGTTTATGCAGTTGGTGATGCTTTAAGAGGACCAGCAACAGTTGTAGAAGCAATTGCAGATGCACAAAGAGCTGCTCTTACAATTGCAGCAGAAGAAAAAGCAAAAGTTCAGCCAGCGATTGCAGGTTATGATTATAAAGAAGAAGATTGCAGAGCCAAAAAAGGTATTCTTGCAATGCCAGAAGCTCCAGAAAAAGAATCTAATCGTTGCTTAAGCTGTTCTTGTGTATGTGAAAACTGTGTAGATGTATGTCCAAACCGTGCTAACATCTCTATTCGTACAGCAGATGGCAAGTTACAGATTGTACATATGGATGGTATGTGTAATGAATGTGGTAACTGTAGAACATTCTGCCCATACAGCAGTGCTCCATACTTAGACAAATTTACATATTTTAATGATGTGGCAGATTTTGAAGATAGCAAAAACCAAGGATTTACAGTTCTTGATAAAGAGAATAAAAAGATCCGTGTTCGTTTAGCTGGCGAAGTATTTGATACAGAGTTAGGAGCTACAGAAACAAAACTTCCAAAAGATTTAGAAAATATTGTATTTGCAATGTTTGATACTTATAGTTATTTATTAAGATAATTTCATTTATGAAAAAGGACAGTCAAAAGCTACGTTTTAAGGTTTATGATGACTGCCTGTGAATATGAAAAGTAAGCTTTGTGAGCTTTTCAGAGTTGGAGATGGGAAACACTTTTTATGTGTTTCTCATCTTATTAAAAAATAAAAATAGTTCTATACGGTTTCAAATACAAGGGCTATTTGGAATATTGTTTGTATAATAATTAACAAAGATTTAGAAAGAAGGATGTGTATGAAGTTAATTAAAGGCGGAACAATTGTAACTGGAAAAAGAAAATTTCAAGCTGATATTATGATAGAAGATAATAAAATTACAGCCATTGGAGAAAATTTGTTTGGTGCAGATGAAGTCATTGATGCTTCTGGTTGCTATGTGTTTGCAGGGTTTATTGATCCACATACGCATTTTGAATTGGATACAGGTGCAACCGTATCACCAGATGATTTTTATCATGGTACAAAGGCAGCTATTATTGGCGGAACAACAACAGTAATTGATTTTGCAACAGCGTTCCGTGGAGAAAGTTTAAAAGAGGGATTAGAAAACTGGCATAAAATGTCGGATGGAAAATCTTCTTGTAATTATGCATATCATATGGCTTTTACAGAATGGAATGATTCCTTAAAAAAAGAAATCAAAGATATGGCAGATGCTGGAGTTACCTCTTTTAAAGTTTATATGGCGTACGATGCGCTTCGAACAAATAATGAAGAGATCTTAGATATTTTAAGAGAGACAGGAAAAGTAAGAGGTCTCGTTGGATGTCATTGTGAAGATGACAAAATGATCAAAGAAGGTGTTGAAGAGCAGAAGAAGTTAGGCCATAATACACCAGCAGCACATCCAATTTCTAAGCCAGCACAAGCAGAAGCGAAAGCGGTAAAAGAATATTTAGAATTAGGGAAAAAAGCAGGAGTTCCAGTATGTGTCGTTCATTTGAGCACAAAATTGGGGTTAGAAGAAATTAGAAAAGCAAGAGCGGAAGGTCAAAAAGTGTTTGTAGAGACTTGTCCACAATATTTGTTATTTACAGATGAAGTGTATTCCTTACCAAATTATGAAGGAGCTAAATATATTATTTCTCCACCTCTTAGAAAGCAAGAGGATATAGATGCACTTTGGGAAGCAATTGAGAATGGAGAAGTTGATACAATCGCAACCGATCAATGTAGCTTTAATTTTGAGGGACAAAAGACACTTGGAAAAGATGATTTTACGAAAATTCCAGGAGGAATGCCAGGTGTAGAAAATCGAGTAGAACTTCTTTATACTTATGGTGTCGAAGAAGGAAGAATTTCCTTAGAACAATTTAGTGAACTTTGTTCAGAAAATGTAGCAAAACAATATGGAATGTATCCACAAAAAGGGGCAATTATGGTCGGAAGTGATGCAGATATTGTTGTATGGGATCCAAGCGTTTCTCATGTGATTCATCAAGAAAATCAGCATTATAATACAGACTACACTCCATATGAGGGAATTTCAGTAAAGGGGCAAGCAAAACATGTCTTATTAAATGGTGAATTAGTTGTAGAAAACGGCCAACTGATTTTAGAAAATAGAGGAAGATATGTAAGTAGAAAAGGCTGTTTTTAGTCTGTATAAAAATGATAGAAGATAGCGGTTTCTT
>OBXV01000632.1_pt1 | contig 14157 bp, 8 predicted proteins | sample 1495451 | NCBI WGS metagenome assembly OBXV01 (sample SAMEA2580178, study PRJEB22360) | human gut metagenome | biome: human gut; feature: human-associated habitat; material: faeces | place: Denmark | collected 2008/2010
GACCTAGAACGATAATGATAGTTTAACCTCTCATCATCATATCTAGGTCTTGCCTGCTTTACCAGTAACAATCCTGTATTATGATTGCTTTCTTCTTCAACTGTATCTTTATGATATCATTCTTTTTCTTGATCGTCAATAACTTTTTTAGAACTTTTTTGAGTTTTTAAAAGAATCCGTTTTATATACACAGTCAAATACATCTTCTCCTCTTGGGACATCAAAAATTCATATTCTTCCTTGATATAGGCCTCTATTTTTTTCACACATTCATATGCCTCTTTATGTTTTTTTTGTACAGAAATATAAAATTCATCGTCGTCATCTTCTTCTCGTATCCCTTCGAATATCTTTTGAGATAGATATTTTAAATGTGTAACAAATCGACCATATTCATAAAGAGCAGGATCTAATTTTATTTCATATTGTTCTTCTATGATACGCAAAACATCTTGCAAAAATTGGGTTGTATTCATAATCTGCCCTGTGCTATTGCTTTCATTTTCCGCATTTAAAAAATGCATTGTTAAAAATCCTGTTTCATCAATTGGCAAATGAACTCCTAATACCTGATTAATACGATTTCTTGTATATTCCGCTACAGCAAACTCTTGTGGATAAAAATGTTTCATATCAAAAAGCATTGGATTATTTAAAACCGCCCCTTGTTTCACTCTTTGCAGAACGAGATTCAAATGTTCAATGAGTGTAATATATAAATTGGCGTTTAATTCTTTTTTCAAGAACTGTTTTCCATATTCGATACACTCTGTTACAATCTTAATAAATTCAATTGGAGTATCTTTAAAAATCTCTTCTAATTTATAGGATTGCTTGTCCATATCTGGTAGAAAAATTTTCTCAATTTTTTCAGGATCAACTAATTCGCCTTTTTTCTTTTGAAATCCAATTCCCTTTCCAGTTAGTATTGCTTCTTTATTGTTTTTATCAATCGCATTGACAACATTATTATTGATCACTTTTTCAACCAACCACATAGGAACCTCCAACATCTATTTTCCTTTTGCAAAAACGAACCCTCTATGAAAATTCCTACAGCTATGAAAACTCATTCACTGAAACTTCCCACTTTCTTTATTTTGTCTTTGCATATGTCAATTTAAAGCTACTACCTGATTCTCCAATTAATACAAGCATAGCATCTTTTGGTAATTTCATCCTTTTCTCACCAGTTATTATAGAATAATTCAGCATAACGCCATCTTTATCATATAATGCAACAGCTCCATTCTTTGGAGTCTGAATCGTTACCGTTTTCCCTGCCGCTTTATTCACTCGATACCACTTGTTTTCATCATCTACTTTTACAGTAAAACCTTTTGTTGGCAATTTTTCAATTGCATCTTCACTAATATAGTTTTTACCTGCAATATTTAAGTACTCTGCATCATCTTTTGTATATACTTTAACATCGCTTAAATCTCTTCCTCCCATTCCTGGAATCTGAAGATTTGCCTGTGCTAAATCCACATCTTGAATTTGATCAACACCGACATAGCCTTGTAATTGATCAAACAATGAAATTTGACCTACAGCTCCTAAAAGATAATAGACAGAATTATATGGTTCATCTACAAGAAAATATTTCTTCCCATCTCTTTCTTTCCATGTTTTCCATACAGTGTCACTAACTTTATTTTCTGTTAATTTCTCTGCTACATATTGAACATCTGTACTCTGTCCAAGTGCTGGTAGTGTAGCAAGGGCGCTTTGCTGTAAATACAATCTTCCATTTTCTTCTTTCACAAATTGAAAGCGAACACTACCATCTTCCGTTGCAAAATCACCATCGGTTGTATAATACATTTTGGTGCTTGGAATTACATTTTCAAGTCCAGCATAAGAAAAAGTTAAAGTTCCATTGCTCTCAATATCAACTTTATAAAGAGCAGAACCTCCATAGTATCCTGCATATTCCATAACAGAAGATGGCATTCCTGCCTTAATCGGAGTTTTTGGTGTTACATCAGGTTTAATCTGCTTAATAATACCTTTTTCTTGTAATGCTGTCAATAGGATCTGACTTGCTGCCATCTGGTTATAAGTACTCGCACCTCCAGAGGAAAGAACTGCTACTGCCATATTTTCCTCTGGAAGGACAACTAAACTGCTGTGATAAAAATTACTATCGCCACCTTTTGCTACGGCTTTGATTCCATATTGATTCAATGGATACACATTTACATTGTCCCAACCAAGTCCATAGGAAATAGAACCGCCATCTTTATCATCTGGCCACAGTCCTTTTTTATATTCTTCTCCCATTGTTTCTTGCTTTGCACTATCTGATAAAAATTGCTTATTTTCATCCATAAATACAGTAGCAAAACGACAAAGATCGCCTGCACTGGCATAAATACCACCAGCTCCAATTGTACTAAGTATTTCTTTTGGCAATGCTTGTTCTAACGTTCCATAATACGTTCTTGGCATTTTTGCATAAGAAGGATTCTCTGCTGGCGTCTTTGTTGTTTTTGTCTCTAACGGATTCAAAAAGCTTGTCCGAATATAATTAGTAAAACTCGTTCCTGTTACTCGTTCCACAACGATTTCTGCTAGTGTAAATCCATCATTACAGTAAACAGAAAATGCGCCTGGATCCGCTTTTAATCTCTGTGTTTTTAACTCTTCTAACAATTCTTTATTTGTATTTTCATTATAATCATCAAAAAGTATCGTACCATTAAAAGTAGAACCCATAAGTCCAGAAGAATGATTTAATAACATCCGCACGGTAATATCTTTATAACGACTATCCGCCATTTTAAAATCTTTAACATAAGTTGTCACTGGCTCATCTAATTTCACTTTTCCTTCATCACATAACTTCATAATAGCTGCTGTGACATACATTTTACTAATAGAACCAATTCCATAAATATTTCCATTTTTTAACGCTTTATTTTCTGTTCTGCTAAAACTACCACTCGTATCAGCAAGCACAATCTTACCATTATCAATGAGCGCATATTGTACACTTTCTTCTCCATAAATGCTACAAAGCTGTTTTGCAATTTCTGCTGCTTTTTCTTTTGTTAACTTATATGCTTCTTGGTATTCAGCTTTATTTCCAACATAAGGATATCCTGCATAAACAGGTTGACTCAGTAACATAACCGCAATCATTGATAGGGCGGTTGCCTTTTTCCACATCTTTCTCATCTTTTCTCCTCCACTCTTCCTATTCTCTAATTTTAATATTTTTCCTCATATGTAATCGATATTTACGAAATTTACTTTTTCATTATACCATGATGATTTTACAATTCCTAGATCTAATACCAAATTTTATACCATAAGAAAAAGACAAGAAAAGTCTTTTTACCTTTTCTTGTCTTTTGTGTTTTTCTTTAGATATGAAATTTGCGTTTTGAAAACTTTCTAACAATCAATAAGCCAAGCAATGCAACAACAATTAAAATCGCTAAGACAATAACTGACCCTTGCTGCCCGCTTGGGGATTGTCCCATTTCTTTTGGATCCATCTTTTGTCTCATATTATTGGAATTTTCTTGTCCAAATTCTTTTTGAGTTGGCATTCCACCAGCCCCTTGCTCTTCTTTGTTAAACGATTGTTCTTGGTTCGTTTGTTCATCCTGATTTTCTTGTCCGCTTTGATTTGTCTGTTCACCTTGGCTTACTTGGTCTCCTTGGCTTACCTGTTCACTTGGACTCGTTTGCCCAACTTGACCTACCTGATCGCTTTGGTTTGCCTGCCCAACTTGTTCTGTTTTTGTTCCTTGCTCTATCTTATTGGTGGTGACATTCATTGTTTCTTTGAAACTTTCTGAATGGTTTCCTGTCATTTTCATATCCTGTCGTCCACCACCCATAGTACCCATTGCAGTAATCGACAAGTCTCCTGTTTCCACAAAGCTTGAATCATCTTTTTGTTGTTCCTCTTCTGTGGAAGGAATCGTGCCTTCTAACTGTCCACGAACACTTTCTCCTCTTAATTTACAAAAAACTTCTAAGTTTTCTACTGCCTCTGTAAATTCATCATAAGTATAAAATGCCGTTGGATCTTCTTTTACATAGCCATCAATCAGTTGTTTTATTTGTGTAATAACCGCTTCATAGCGCCCACTTTCAATATATCCTTTTACTAATTGATCTAAATAATTATGATACTGCTCCAAATAAGTTTCATTGGATAAAAGCTGACCAAGCATAGGTCTTTGTTCTAATGTTGTACCAGATACTGGAGTGTCAATCGGATCATTTACAGCACTTTTTGCATTATTACTCTGAAATCCAGCAAAAGCTAAATTCAAATCCCATGGCAACATCGTCAATTTACCATCTTGCTCATATAAATAATAATTATGCTTTAAATTCCCTGTATAACTATCATAGTTTACAAGAAAACTATTTACAGCAAAATATTTTAAATTTTCTTCTACGGTCATGTACTGCTCTAAATTTTCGCCAGTTGCAATTCCCTTTAAAGCCTCGATTACTTTCTTTTGAAGTGCTTTCGTTGTATCAAAGACTGCACTATCAAAAATACTGCTATAGCTTTCTACGTTATCATCGGTATACACAAGATCGGTTCCAGAAGAATTACTTTCTTCTCTATCCATTTTAAATCCTTGCTCTCTCTTGTTCGTTTCCCCTTCGTTCGTATTCTCTTGAAGCGGATCACTACCTATCTTAAAAGCATCACTTGGCATATCAGGTGCTCCTTCTGGCGCTTGACCAGTATCCCCCGCCATATTAGGTGCTCCTTCTGGCGCTTGACTGGTATCCCCTGCCATATTAGGTGCTCTTTCTGGTGCTTGACTCATATCGTCCGTTCCATTAGAATCTTCTTCTGATGCTTTGTCATTACTATTTGTTCTATCGGAATTTCCTTCTGATACTTTATCATTACCCTCTGGCATATTAGGCATTCCTTCTGGCGCTTTCATTCCATTTGGTTGGTTTCCATCTTTTTTACCACCACCCATTCCAGCTTGTTGGCTTTCTGGTTTATAGAGTTCTCCATGAGCTACCCCATAATTTCTTTCGGCAAACGATTCTTTCACACCTTCTAAAGCTAAATAAAGCCCATAAGTTTCTCCATTGATTTTCACATCTGCATAAGTGTAAAGAGGTGTTACAACTCCAAGATATTGGAACATATCATAGGCAATATACTCTTTCATATAAGTAGCATCGCTAAAATTGTTATTTAACACAAGCTGATCTAGACCATCACATGTTTGACCTTCTTGATATTTATCAAATTGAATTTTAAAACTGTATCGATCGTTTGTTACCTGTGTAAGACTTGTATTTCCTTTTGGACGAATTGCTACATTTTTATAAGTGACACCATTTACTTCTACATCACACGGAACATAAGTCTCATCGTTTGCATTTTGAAGCATTTCCTGCCACTCTTCTTCGTCCATTAAAATATTTACTTCTAACACTTGATTCTTTTGAAACAACGTCGTCTCATAAGTTTTTGAAACAGGGCGCACTCCATTTCCTTTCACAACAACCGTTAACAGACAAGAGAATACAAGTGCAAAAACCATTAAAATCACTGTTATTTTTGTCAATAATTTCTGTTTCATTGTCACTCCTTATGACATATACTCTCCATTATAACTTACAAGCACTGCTTGTTCGACTCCTTCTAAATTAACAAGTTGATTGATAAATTCTGTTGTCATATCTTTTAAACGGATTTCTACAGTCAATTCGATTCCCATTTTGGATACGGTTTTTGATTTTACAATATGTTTCTTCACATATTGTCCCATTTTTTCATACATTCTTTGTTCTGCTGCATCATTTGCACAAGTTACAACGAGAATATATGGATTATCATTATGTTTTCGATTTACTAAAACTAATAAAATAATACCAATTAAAATACTTCCAATCACAGCTAATGGTATCATACCTGCTCCAATTACAATTCCAACACCAATTGCCCAAAAAATATAACAAATATCCATCGGCTCTTTAATGGCTGTACGGAAACGAACGATGGAAAGCGCACCTACCATACCAAGGGATAACACAACATTTGATGTTACTGCTAAAATAATAAATGTTGTTATCATACACATGGCCACTAAAGAAATTCCAAATGTTTCCGAGTACATAACCCCTTGAAAGTTCTTACGGTAAATTACAAAAATAAATAGCCCAATAACAAGAGCTAACACTAAGGCAATCATTGTATCCAATAAGGAAAATGATGTAATATTGTTATAAAAATCTGATTTAAAAATATCTTGAAACGACATTTTAACCTCCTGTTTCTTTCTCTTTTTTCTTACTTTATATTTTTTTGTTTGTTATTCATACGCTCTACAAGCGGCATATTTTGAAAAAGCTCCACTTTGTCGATTATTTGTTTGAATAGCAGCTTCTATCATATCAGGAAGAAATTCGTCAAATTTTACTTCCATTACATAAAGCCCTGGTTCAAATACTGCTATTGTAGGAATATCCGCTTGAAAAAAATCATTGCTATAAAGCCCTGTTCGTATTTGACTATCAAAGGTAATTCTTACATTTCCAATGGAATAAACATAAGGCTCTCTTATATAATCGACAATGGTCTTTGGTCTTAGTTGCTGTCCATGAAGTTTACTATAAAATTCAACTAACAATGGATGCTTTGAGTCCTTTAACCATTCCCAATCGCCATCTAAAATTTTTTGACATTCTTCTTTCGTCAAGCGAGCACTTGCTTTTGTACCAAGTTGATTTTTTTTGCTTTTCTTTTCCAAATTGACAAATTCACAATCGTCATTATAATATCGCAAACGAAACTTTTCTCTTTCACTAATTCCACTTAACTTTTCAATTAAAGCTTTATCACGATAATTATCAAAGTAAAGACTTCTAATTTTATACTGTCCACTTGAATTCACATGCTGATCCGATTTCATAATCCATTTTAATCGATTTTTTATCGCCAAATAATCACCCGTATGAATCACATGCTTTAATTCATGGCGCATTTTTCCCATGGTCTCTCCTCCTTTCTCAAATCTTTCGGTTGTAATTATTTTACGAAAGATTTGTGTAAACTTTTTGTAAACTTTATGAAAAAACTATGTCCTCTGTTTGTATTTCTTCTATTTAATGCAAATTTTTATATTTCTGATTTATAACAAAATGTGCATTGCACGCTTTGCCACACGCAAGCTACTAATCGCTTGCACGTGGTGCTTTTTTACAGGATAGGAAACGAATTTTCCTAATCCTATAAAAAAACACCTCCGTATGTGACTTATTTGCATCACTTACGAAGGTATTTTTTATGAGCTTTATACTTCTTTCATTTCTGCATATTTTTTAATATTAGAGGTATTCACATATCGTTCTATCTGATCTCCTCTTTTAATAATTAACGTCGGTGCTTGCATAACACCATATTCTTTTGCCAAATCAAAATGTTCTTCCGCATCGATTAATTGATAATCCACATCGCTTAAAAATTCCTTTGCTACTTTACAATTTGGGCACGTTTTTGTTGTGAATAAATATTTCAACTCTATTTGCTCTTTTTGGCTTTCACTCTGACAAGTTTCAATTTTCGTAGGAACTTCTCCTAATTGCTCCACCTTTTCCTCTTGAAATGCTTTCTTTTTGAAACCTTGTACATCATAAAGTTTTCGATCTTGATATTCTTGTGTCTTTCCATCATTCCAGTTTTGTACTGGACGATAATATCCTGTGATACGACTATAAACTTCTGCTGGTTTTCCACATTTTGGACAGGTGAAATGTTCTCCTGATAAATATCCATGTTCTTTACAAATAGAATAGGTTGGTGAAAGCGTATAATAAGGCAAACGGTAGTTTTCTGCGATTGTTCGTACTAACTTAGCAGCAGCCTTCCAATCTGGTAATTTTTCCCCTAAAAATGCATGGAATACGGTTCCTGATGTATAAAGCGTTTGTAACTCATCTTGCACATCAAGTGCTTCAAAAATATCCTCTGTATACCCAACTGGTAAATGAGAACTATTCGTATAATATGGAGTTTCTCCTTCTTCTCCTGCTGTTATAATATTTGGGAATAACTCTCTATCATGTTTTGCAAAACGATAGGTGGTAGACTCTGCTGGAGTTGCCTCTAAGTTAAACAATTCTCCATATTGTTCTTGATAATCAGAAAGTCTTTCTCTCATATGATTTAACACACGAATTGCAAACTGCTGTGTTTCTTTGTTTGTTAAATCTTCTTTTAACCAACAAGCATTTAAACCAGCCTCATTCATTCCAACAAGACCAATCGTAGAGAAATGATTATCAAAATTTCCAAGATAACGTTTCGTATATGGATAAAGTCCCTCTTCTAATAATTTTGTAATCACTTGACGTTTTATATGTAAAGAACGAGCAGAAATATCCATTAAACGATCTAACTTTTTCATAAATTCTGCTTCGCTTTTTGTCGTATACGCAATTTTAGGAAGATTGATTGTCACAACGCCAATAGAACCCGTAGATTCTCCTGAACCAAAGAAACCTCCCGTTTTTTTGCGCAATTCACGAAGATCTAAGCGCAAACGGCAGCACATACTTCTTACATCACTTGGCTTCATATCACTATTAATATAGTTAGAAAAATATGGCGTTCCATATTTGCTTGTCATTTCAAATAAAAGACGGTTATTTTCTGTATCAGACCAGTCAAAATCTTTTGTAATAGAGTAAGTTGGAATTGGATATTGGAAACCACGACCATTATAATCGCCTTCAATCATAACCTCAATAAAAGCTTTATTGACCATGTCCATTTCTTTTTTACAGTCTTTATAGCAAAAATCTTGCTCTTTTCCTCCTACAATTGCAGGAAGCTCTGCCATATCCTCTGGCACAGTCCAGTCTAATGTAATATTAGAAAATGGAGCCTGTGTTCCCCAACGGCTTGGTGTATTCACTCCATAAATAAAAGACTCGATACATTTTTTCACTTCTTCATACGTTAACTTATCTGTTTTTACAAACGGTGCTAAATAAGTATCAAAAGAAGAAAATGCCTGCGCTCCTGCCCACTCATTTTGCATAATTCCTAAAAAATTCACCATCTGATTACAAAGTACGGATAAGTGCTTTGCAGGAGCAGAAGAAATTTTTCCTGTAATTCCTCCAAGCCCTTCTTGAATTAACTGTTTTAAAGACCATCCTGCACAATATCCTGTTAACATAGATAAATCATGAAGATGGATATCTACATTACGATGGGCATTGGCGATTTCTTCATCATAAATCTCAGATAGCCAATAATTTGCAGTAATCGCTCCTGAATTGCTTAAAATAAGCCCTCCTACCGAATAAGTAACTGTAGAATTTTCTTTCACACGCCAGTCAGCAACTTTAATATAACTGTCCACAATATTTTTATAGTCCAAAATAGTGGATTTCATATTGCGAATTTTTTCTCTTTGCTTCCGATATAAAATATAGGCTTTGGCTACATCCGTATAGCCTGTCTGCTCAAGTACCCGCTCCACGCTATCTTGAATACTCTCAACAGAAATTTTTTCCTCCTTTAACTGACTTTGAAAATCTGCGGTCACCCGAAGGACAAGTAAATCTAAAATATCCTCTGTATAAACTTTTTCTGTTGCTTCAAAAGCCTTTTTTACTGCAAGATTAATCTTACGTAAATCAAAGTCTGCAACTTCCCCATCACGTTTTAATACTTGTAACATATAACCATCTTCCCTTTCCGTAATTTTAGTTATTTTCTATCGTAAAGATAGCAAAGGGCTGTGCAAAATTGTTTGGCACAGCCTCATCCTAAGAGAAACTAACTTGCTTCTCTCCTTCTTTTCTATCTCTATCTAGAATTTCGTCTTATTATTATCCTCTTGACGATTCTTATTCATTGTATCAGATCGCTTATAATAAGTCAACGAAAAACACTATATCTTGTATTGTATAAATAAAATACAATATAGATATAGTGTTTTTTTGTTTATAATCTCATTCTGTTTTAATTGCTATAATAATGTCTCATCACACTTGATTTTCCATTTCCCTTGGAACATAAGCGCGAACAAAAATTCCGTCTTCCCGATATTCTTCCTCTAATAATTGACCATATTTTCGGATTAACTGAATAACACCAGCGTCTCCATATCCATAAGTCTTTTCAATATAAACTTGCTTTGATGTTAAAATTTCTTCAATTAATTCTAATAGGTTTTGTAATCCTAATTCCTCTTTTGCCGAAATTTTAATAATATGATCCGCCCTTTGATCCTTTAAAATCGTTTCTTTTTCCAAGCGATCAATTTTATTAAAGACTGTTATAATTGGTTTATCTTCTATTTTTAACTGATGAAATGTCTCATAGACAGCCTCCATCTGCTTTTCCATCTGTGGATTGGAACAATCCACTACATGAAGTATCATATCGCTATATTTGGCTTCTTCAAGGGTAGAACGAAATGCTTCTACTAAATGATGAGGAAGTTTCCGAATAAAACCAACCGTATCCGTTAACAAAATCTCTTGTCCCTTTGGTAATTTTAAATTTCTTGTAGTCGGATCCAATGTGGCAAATAATTTATCCTCTTCTAATACTCCAGCTTTTGTAAGACGATTTAAAAGAGTCGATTTTCCTGCATTGGTATATCCAGCAATACAAATAACTGGTGTTTTTTGTTTGCTTCTTAACTGTCTTTGGACATCACGATTTTTCTTCACTTCTTGTAACTCTTTTGTTAACTGTGAGATTCGATCTCGAATTAAACGACGATCAATCTCTAACTTCTTCTCTCCTGGTCCTCTCGTTCCAATTCCCCCTCCTAAACGAGAAAGGGAATTGCCAAGCCCAATGAGGCGAGAAGAACGATATTTTAATTGAGCAAGCTCTACTTGAATCTTTCCTTCCTTTGTTCTTGCCCTACCTGCAAAAATATCTAAAATAATTAAAGTACGATCCATGATTTTTGTATCAAGAGCATTTTCTAAGTTTTTAATCTGTGCTGGTGACAATTCATCGTCACACACAATTCCTGTTGCTCCTGTTGCTGTCAACATCATTTGTACTTCCTCTAATTTTCCTTTTCCAACATAAGTTGCAAGGTTTGCATGCTCTAAATTTTGAATAATTCTTCCAACAACTTGTGCTCCAGCTGTCGCTACTAATTCTTCTAATTCATCAAGTGACTCTTCTGCGTCATAAAGTTCTCCTTCATTGACACTGACTAATACCACTTTTTCTTGTTCTTCATCCATTTCATACAATTGTGCCATTATCTTGTCTCCAAAAATTCTAATTCTTGTTTTGCTGTTTCATCCTCTGGATAATTTGCCACATACGTTAAGCATTTTTTATAGGCGGTATCAAAATCAAGTTTTTGTTCATAAATTACGATTTCTTCAAATAAAAGTTCCTGCTTTTGACCATCATCAAGTTCAATACCGTCGGCAATCGCTTGCAACGCCTTTTTATATTGTCCTGCTTTACAATAGCTCTTTGCAAGTACCATATAGGAAGTGCCGTCTGGCTCTCTTTTTTCCATATAAGAGAGCTCATTTTCAATGGCCTTATCATAATCTCCTAATTCATAATACATTCTGCTTAAATAATGATATCCTTCTTCATTTCCAAGAGAAATTCCTTTTTCAAACTGTGCTTTTGCTTTCTCAGTATCTCCAAGCCTTGCATAGGCAGCGCCAATATAACATTCGGCATATCCTTGATTTTTTTCTTTTCGACTAATCTGCTGATAAAGGTTTAATGCTTTATCATATTGTTCATCCATAAAATAAGACTCTGCTAAATAATAACGAACATCTTGCGTCACAGTTCCTCCAAAGATATTTGTATGTTCAAGGGCTTCTTCAAAATATCCTTGTGCCTCTTTATATTGCCCCTTTTGAAACTGTGCAATTCCTTTTTCTCGAAATCCTAACTCTTTTTCATAATCCATAAATTGAAAAATCCCAACGACAACGAGTAAAATTGCTACAATAATACCTGTAATAGTAAGCCTTCTTTTTTGTTTTTTCTTCTTCCATTTATTGCTAGTTTCAATTCTTCGACTTCCATTTTTCGTCCTTGTATTTCTTGTGCTTTGTCTACTAGAAGTGGAAGATTTTCTACTCCCTTTTTCTCTGGTACTCACGGTGCTTCTCCCAGTTCTTTCTCGTACCGTTTTTCTTTCCCTCTCACTGCCTTCTCTTGTACTTCTCCTTCGCTCGCTTGTCGTTCTTCTCGTTCGCTCGCTACTATTTTTTGTACTGATTTTCCTCTGATTATTTTTCGTATTTTTTTCACTTGTCATCTTCTCAACTACTTTCCTTTTCTTTTGCAATTCTTTTTTAGGAACAAAGTCTTATTTAACATCATAACATACTTTTTTTCTCTTTTCTATTCCTAATGAAATTTTTGAATGGAATTTCTTTTCCTTGTCTTTTATGGCATAGAATCTAAAAGGCATAAAGCACCATATCCTAACACTTGATTCGGATATTCCTCAAAAATCGGAAATTGTTTTGCCCCGCGTATCAAATACGCCTTTATTTTTTCTCCATATAAATATGGGTCCCTTCCTTCAATAATTCCATATTGCATTAATAAAGCAGCAGAGCCTGATACAAAAGGCGTTGCCATAGATGTTCCACTTCGAACACTATATCCTCCCCCTGGCGATGCTGAGCGAATATTGACTCCTGGTGCACAAATATCTGGTTTTATTTGATTTCTCCTTGTAAAACCTCTTCCACTAAAATAGGCGATCCCATTTAACGATGAATCATAAGCAGAAACCGTAATCACCTTATTGGCAGTCGAAGGTATTGTTAATGTTATATTTTCATCGGGATATAAAAAACGACTTCTCCCTCCTGTTGCTTCTGCAACAGGTAACCAAAAGTCATATCGTCCTGTTACAACTTTCTGTGGCAATAGCTCAATTGTCCAAATACCAGAATCCACATAGTCTCTGATTGGTAAAAATTCAAAATAAATTTCTTGATCTCGATTATAAGGAGCCGGCTCCCCAAAATAGATTAAAACTCTCGTATTTCCAAGGTTAAACCTCTGTGTTCCAAGCACTTGACCCACTGGTCCAATCCTCTCGTTAGAAGGACTTGTTAAATAAATGCCAAAGCTATCACTATAGGATTTCCATAATTGAATATTAATGGAAGGCTCATAGTCAGAAATCGAAAACTCAATTTGTTGTATTTCGTTTTCTCTTACATTTCCTCCTGCATGACCACTGCTGGCTCCTTCATTTCCTGAACCACATACGATGACATTTCGTCCAACAAAAGACATTTCATCTAAGAAAGTCTCCAATAAACTGCTTCCATCGTGTCCACCATAATTATTTCCAAAGCTCAAATTGAGAACGATTGGTTGACTTTTCTCTAACGCAAATTGAACACAAAAATTCACTGCTTCCATTAATTCTGTCGTTCTTGGAAAGGAACGCTCTTTACTTGTGCCTAATTTCACAACAAGCAACTCTGCATCTGGCGCAACTCCACTTTTGCCTGCTGCGATTCCTGCCACATGGGTTCCATGTCCTGAAAGGTCAACGGTTGGCAAAAATTCTAACCGTTCTGCTGGATTTTCTATTTTTAACGCTTCATCGATATAATCTCTTGGATACAGAGTTCCATTTCCATATCCCTCTGGAGGCTGTCCTTGAATTGTCTGATCCCAAATAGCCGCAATTCTCGTACTACCATCGATATTTCGAAATTCTGGATGGGTATAATCGATCCCAGAATCGATAACGGCAATTAAGACTCCCCTTCCACTTAATCCATAAGGTTCTCGTCTCACTGGTGTAATACAAGAATCTACCAACTCTTGATACTGTTCCCAAACTAACCCTCTTGGCTTTTCAATAAACTCTACTTGTGTTATATTGGATAAAGCGTCTATTTTATTCTCTTCAATATTCACAATGGCATATCCGTTCATTAAATATGTGATCTTGGCTCCTAAGTCTTGTTCAATGGGTGTTAAATCTCCAGAATATTTTACAATCAAATCCCATCTCCCATTTTGTGGATCAAATCCTATATTCAGATCCAATGATTTTTCTCTTTCTTGTTCTGTAGAATCCAAAGCTAAGTTCAATTGATTATCGATTTTTTGACTATTCAATCTTTTATTCCATTCTTCTTTTTTTATATTATATTCAA
>OBXV01000635.1_pt1 | contig 14038 bp, 9 predicted proteins | sample 1495451 | NCBI WGS metagenome assembly OBXV01 (sample SAMEA2580178, study PRJEB22360) | human gut metagenome | biome: human gut; feature: human-associated habitat; material: faeces | place: Denmark | collected 2008/2010
GCCACTGGCCGGGGTGGCCGAAGAACCGGCGGAAGCCAATCGCACAGCCTGGGCCTCAGGCTGGTCCGCAGAGGCTTCGGGCGGGCGGCGGCGATTCTTGATGGCCAGTCTGGCCACGGCGGCTTTGTCTTCGGGACTTAGGACCTTGTCCAAATCCGGGCGATCATCAATACCCGGACGCACATACGGTTCCAACATGATGCTGCTCTTTCTCTGTTCTGCTGCTCGTCTCGTCGATTCCGGCGGGATGCTTGGGCCGCGCCCGCAGGAGCATGACCTTCAACCCCGCATACGCAAAACCGCCCGGGCGCACTGGCTTCAGTGCACTGCGGGCGGTTTGCTCTCCATGAACCCAGCTTACGCCGGGCGCACTACTTGGAGCGCGCACAGCGGAGTGGCGTTTATGGGCCAACGGTTAGTCGATATCGGCAATCGGCGGGTTGGCGAGCAGATCGTGGGTTTCGTGGTCGCCGGCGGCATCGCTCCAGGCAAGGCTGGCAACCGGGGTGGTGTTGTCTGTGCCGAGGCCGCGTCCGGGCTCGAAGGTGAGGGCGGCCGTGGACGTGCCGTCGGCGGCGGTCCAGCGGAAGGTGATGGACGTGTCGCCATCGACCTCGTAGCTGAACTCGCCATCGAATGCAGGCAGTTCGTTGCGGAACTTGGCCAGGGCGTTCAGGGCCTTGACCACCGGGCGTTCGAGGTTTTCATCGATTTCGGCGGTGGAGTAGTAGTGGCGGTTGATGTCGCGGCCGTTGTTGGTGCGGCGCAGCAGTTCCATGTCGTTGCGGCCGGCGAGCGCGCCCACGTAGTAGACCTGCGGCACGCCCGGCAGGAAGAACTGCACGGCGCGGGCGGCCAAGTAGTGCTGGTCGTTGCAGCCGAGGGACGAGTAGTACGTGGAGTTGACCTGGTAGAGGTCGAGGTTGGACGCGGCGGCACCGGTGGCGGCCTGGGATTCGCCGTGGGTGTTGGCGTGGATGGTGTTGACCAGATTATCGACGTCCTCGTCGGGCACGAGGCCCTTGAGGCTGCGGTCGAGCTGATCGGAGCCGATGTCGATCACGCCGATGCCGTCGTGCGTGTCGAGTACGGTGACGGCGTTGTTCGGGCGTATGTCGGTCCAGTGGGCGACGGGCTCGACGTGGCCGGTGAACAGCGAGTGCAGGAGCAGCGGCGGCAGGGCGAAGTCGTAGACGCGGTCCACCTTGGAGGCGATTTCAACCTGCTTCTTGTAGTAGCTATGCACCTCAATGAGAATTTCGAGGCCTCGCTTGACGCCTTCCTCACGCAGACGGGAGATCAGCTTGAACGTCTTCGGAGTCATGAAGCAGCTCGTGCCAGCTTCCTTAGCGCCGTAGCCGACGGCGTCGAGGCGGATGTAGCTGACGTGAGAGGCGGCCATCTGGTCGAAAATCGACATGAGGTATTCCCAACCCTTGTCGGAATCGGTGTCAATATCAACCTGCTGCGGGGTGAAGCTCACCCAGACCAAGCGCGTCTTGCCGGCGAACTTGTAGTGGGTGAACGGCAGGCCCGGGCGCGGGCGGTAGATGCCGGCCAGGTCTTCTTCGGTGGCGCCGTTCGGGAAGACGGAGCTCATGGTCAGGAACATCGGGTAGTACTCGGATTCCTCACCGTTGGCGAGCACGTCCTGGAACTGCTCGGATTCCCAGCTCATGTGGTTGACGATGGCGTCGACCATGATGTCGTGGGTCGTGGAAAGCTCGGCGACATCGTCCCAGTCGCCGAGCCGCGGATCGACCTTGGTGTGGTCGATCGGGTCAAAACCCGCGTCGGCGCCATCGAACGGGGTGAAAAACGGCAGGATATGCACGCCGTCGTACACGCCGTCGAAGCGGGTGCGCAGGATATCGGTCATCGACTTGATGGTGCCGTCGCCCAAACGGTCAGCATAAGTGATGAGCTGCACTTTGTTCTTCATGGGACCTCCCTCGGTTCCAAATCATGATTGTTTGCGATTGTTCAACGGCGGATATCGTCCACCCTGAATATCGAACCGGTTCGATATTACCGTCGAACAGGCATCGTTGTCCAGTCGAGAACAGCCCGTCGGCGTGTCAGACCAGCTCGATGCGTCACCGGCGCGCGACGGATGCGAGCGCCGTGATCTCCGCGAAATAACGGTCGGAATCAAGGCCATCCACAGTCGCAACATTCGTCATATGCACACCATCAAGCCCACCGTGCGCAACAATCGCATCCAATACCACGCGCTGCCACTCGACCTCCATATACGGATCCACCTCCGTGCGGCCTAACGCGCGCATGGCACACACCAACGCATGAGCGCCCCAATTCGACGTGCCCGCCACCACAAGCTGGTCCGTCGACACCGTGCACGCGATATCCATACCGTGGTCTACCACGCCCTCGATGGCATAATCCTCGACGCGGCCCATGCCGATTTCATTGCCGCCGTCACCCACTCCGATGGTATGCAGTCCCATGAGAGTCAATTGGCTGAGGGGCGCGGTCCATTCAGTGATGTCAATGCCGCGCATGTTGTGCGGATTACCATCACGGGCAGGACCTACGCGCTCGATGTAGATCAGGGTGCTGATGCCTTCGGCGCGCACCAGGTCGATCACGCGATTCAGCCAGGCGTCGAACGGGGTGCCGCCGTGTGCCCGTTTGTCCGATTCTCCCGAATCAGACAAACGCGGGGCACTGTTCATGCTCCAATTGTCCGATTCTGGAGAATCGGACACGTCAGGTGCGATGAGCACATGGTCCTCCGGCAGGAATCCCAACGCCGCCGGGCGGATCACCGGTTCGCAGCATTCGTCGCTGACCAGCCATGCGTCTCCGCCAATCGCACGCAACGCCATGCACACCTCCAACGCACCCAACGGACCGTCCGTCTCGGCGGCCGGCTGGTCGGCCTTCGGAATGAAGAATCCGGTAACCACCAGCGCCCGGGCCGGCAGACCGTTCCTACCGGAACGCCCTGTTCTGCCGGAAACCAAATGACGGGCGGCATGAAACAGGTCGCCGCGGGAATACGTCATCAACGTCTCCGAGCCGCGACCGACATCGCAAGCGGCCATGTTCGCGATTCTCGCAATGGTCGGGTAGTGCCGCCAATCCAGAATGCTTGTACGCATGTTCCTCTCCTCCAAGACGTTCGCATACGCAAGACGTTCGCATACGCAAGACGTTCACATACGCAAGACGTTCACATACGCAAGTGCAGACTATTCGATGAATCCCAGATTCTCGCCATATTGGGCGAAATCGCCGACCTTCGCGGACCGATGCAGCGTACCCGATGCGGACGCCGCGATTTCGGTCTCCATCTTCATGGCCTCAAGCACCACGATCGGTTCTCCCTCGCATACCTGTGCGCCGTCATCAGCCAGCCAACGGACCAAGGTGCCAGTGATCGTGGATTCAAGAGGCGTACCTCCGCCATGGTTGTCCGATTCACCAGAATCGGACATTCGCGGGGCAAGAAACGCACTCTGCATGTCCGATTCACCAGAATCGGACAAACCTGCAGCCAAGGAGGCGAGCGAGGCAAGCCCCGCAGGCAAGCCGAGACGTACGCGCCGCCCCTCTTTGCCTGGCCAGCTTTCAACGGGATCCGTCGGCGCGGCCCGTCTACCGCAGACTCCTCCCGACAACGCCGCAACATCAACCGATGGCAGGAACTCCTCCTCAATCCAACGGGTGTACACGCCGAAGTCGCCATCTTCCGCAACAAAAGCGGGCTGCTCAAGCACCGCCCTGTCAAACGGAACAACCGTCGGAATGCCGGCAACCGCAATCTCAGCCAATGCGCGGCGGGCGCGGGCCAGGCAAACTTCGCGCGAAGGCGCGGCAATCACCAGCTTGGCCAGCATTGAATCGAATTGACCGGGAATCGCACCGCCGGCTGCGACACCGGAATCAAAACGAACGCCGATGCCGGTCGGCACCCGCAATCCATCAACGGTGCCGGGAAAAGGAACGAAACCCAACGCCGGATCCTCCGCGTTAATACGGAATTCGATGGCGTGACCATGCACGGCAGGCGTGCAGCCGTCTTCCAGACCGGGAATCTCGCGAATCCTCGCGCCTTCGGCAATCGCAAGCTGCGCCGCGACCAGATCGACGCCTGTCACCGCCTCCGTAACAGGATGTTCCACCTGAATACGCGTGTTAACCTCCATGAACGACATGGTGCCGTCCGGATCAACGAGAAACTCCACCGTTCCGGCACCCTCGTAGCACGCCTTCTTACAGATGGCGACGGCCGCCGATTCAAGCCGCCGCGTGATCTCATCCGGCAGGAACGGAGCCGGCGCCTCCTCGATAAGCTTCTGATTGCGACGCTGCAGCGAACAATCACGCGTGCCGACTGCGACAACGCTGCCGGTTCGGTCGCCCAGCACCTGCACCTCCACATGACGGGGACGTGCCAGAAAACGTTCGATGAAGCAATCCCCGTTGCCGAACGCAAGCTCGGCCTCATGCGTGGCCGACATGAACGCCTCGCGCACATCTTCCAGCCGGTGCACGACCTTCAAGCCTCGCCCGCCGCCGCCATACACGGCTTTGATGGCCAGCGGAAGGCCATGTCGCTCAGCGAATGCCACGACCTCGGACGGATCGCGTACGGGCTCGGTGGTGCCAGGGGCCATAGGTGCGCCCACTTCGGCCGCGATACGCCGGGCCTCGACTTTGGAGCCGAGCATGCGGATGGTGTCGGCTCCCGGCCCGATCCATGCCATGCCGGCGGCGGGGCGAGATCGTGCGCGAGGCTCCGGGCGGCGGCTACCGCTTCGGCAAAGTCCGCGTTTTCGGCAAGAAACCCGTAGCCGGGATGTATGGCGTCGGCATGCGCTTTTTTGGCGGTCTCTATAATCGCGTCAATGTTGAGATACGTGCTTTTCGCATCCGCCCCATGCAGCGCATAGGACTCGTCGGCCAAGTGTACGAACAGCGCGTCGGCATCCGGATCGGCGTAAGCTGCAATGGCCGTACGACCGGTGTCATGGCACGCGTGGATGATGCGCACCGCGATCTCGCCGCGGTTGGCGATCAGGATTCGCTGCAGTCTGGGCATTACCGGGCCTCCCTATGCTCTTGTGATCGTGTGTTCTGTTTGTCCGATTCTGGAGAATCGGACATTCGGAAGCGAATTTTGGCGCCCGGCGGTAGCTGCCCGGCTAGAATCAGCGATTCAGACGTCAGCACGGCAATGACCGGATAGCCTCCGGTCACGGGTTGGTCGCGCAGGAAAATGACCGGTTGACCGCTCGTCGGCACCTCGATGGAGCCCGGCAACGTTGCCTCGCTCGCCAATTCCGTAGCATCACGCCGTTCCAGCGAACGTTCGCCTTGCAAGCGCAGCCCTACACGGTTCGATTGCGCGGTGACCGTCCAAATCTGGTCGAAAAAGTCGCTGATTCCCGTCGCAGTGAACCAGTCGTCGCGCGGCCCCAAACGCACATGCAGCTCCGTAATGTCGCCGGATTTCGGTAGATGCTCGGGCCATGGTTCCGGTAGACCTACGCTGTTTCCATACCCGCCGTTTGGGCGCGGGCCACGCATCGTTGATGGATGGCGTCCGATCGGCGAAAGCACCGGCAGGACATGGAACAGCGCCCGCCCCCCCGCCCGCGCCCCCCCCCCCCCCAGCCGCAACCGGCTTGGGTCCGATGCCGCTCATGGTGTCGGTCGCAGCGGAGCCGAGCGAGCGGGCCACGTCGAATCCGCCGCGTACCGCCAGATAGTCGCGCAATCCGCTGGTCGGAACGCCGATTTCGATGACTTCGCCGTCACGCAACAGCATGGCCTCCTGCCGAATCACGACGGTACGTTCGGATGCATGCGACTGGTTTCCCGCATTACGTTGCGCACCCAAGCCACTGTTCCATGGGGCTTTGCCGATGATGGTGATTGGTGCGGGAGCACCGGCCACGGCCACGACCATATCGCCGTGTGCTGTAAAACGCACTCCTCCGCCGGTGATTTCCAGAACAGGAACATCCGTGGGATTGCCAACCAATGCGTTGGCGAGATGAGAGGAGCATGGATCGGCCGCACCCGAACCGGTCACACCCATATCCGCCGCGCACCGCCCGTCATCTTGGAAAGTGGTGAGCAGGCCCGGGCGGGTGGCCTCCAACGCGGTGGTCGCCATGATGGATGAATCTGGGCCGCACCGTTTGTCCGATTCTGGAGAATCGGACAACTGTAATGCCAAAATCCGGTCGTGTTTGTCCGATTCTCCAGAATCGGACAAACAGGAGGCAGTTCCGGCCACAACACGCTCTCGCGCGGGAGTGAACCGTACGGCATCACCCGGCTGCAACAGCGCAGGCGGGTCGGCATGCTCATCCCACATCGTCTTTTCGGTGTGACCGAGCAACTGCCAGCCTCCGGAGCTCACACGCGGGTAGACACCGGAAAAGGTGCCGGCCAATCCCACCGCACCGGCGGGAACGCTCAAACGTGGCACTTTGCGGCGCGGCACATCGAAGATTTCGTCGCCACCGGTCAGGTAGGCGAAACCTGGTGCGAAGCCAACGAATGCGACCGACCATGCGTGGGCGCAGTGCCGTGCAATGACCTGCGGCACGGAAACACCAAGCGATTGGGCTATGTCAGCTAGATCCTCACCGTCATAAATCACTGGAATCTCAACGGTTCGCGAGCGCCGATACACATCGGTGGAAACATCCAGCGCGCGCACCGCGGCGATGATGTCGGCGCGGGATGCGAGCAGCGGGTCGAATGAGATTAGAATCGTGCGGGCTGCGGGAATCAGCTGGGTCACGGCGTCCAGAGCGTTGCTGCCCGGTATGCCCGCAGCCTCGGAGGAACGTAGCGCGGCGAATACGCGCAGGGTCTCGTCGAGATCGGCGAGTTCCACCAGCACGCCACTGTCGCCGCAGGTCCGAAATCTCATGATCGCCGGCCAATCGAGGATGATATGCCGTCACGCGCAGCGCCGGATACTTCGGGAGTGCTCACACCATGGCCAGATACCCCATCGAAATCACGGCGTGTCTCCTCCCTATCCACCGCAAATGCGAGCACCTCAATGCCTTCAGCCTCCAGATTGGCTCTCACGGCCCGAGCCATGGCCACAGCGGAGGGCGAATCGCCATGCACGCATACGGAATCAGCGTTCAACGTCACCACGGAGCCGTCAACCGCTTCGACTTCATGCCGTGTGGCCATACGCAGCACACGCGCGGCCACCACTGTCGGATCGGCGATCACCGCTCCAGGCAGCCGGCGCGAGACCAGCGTACCGTCCGGATTGTAGGCCCGGTCGGCAAACGCCTCATGGAACACGCGCAGACCCGCATCCGCCGCCAATCGTCCGACCACGGCTCCGGGCTGGGTAAGCACACCCAGGCTTGGGTCAACGCAACGGATCGCGTCAACCACCGCAGCGGCCTGTACCTCGTCGCGCACGATCCGGTTGTAGAGCGCCCCATGTGGCTTCACGTACCGTACGGCGGTGCCGACGGCATGCGCGAGTCCCTCCAGCGCGGCGATCTGATACATCACGTCCGCCTTCAGCTCGGCGGGAGTCGCATCGACGTAGCGTCGTCCGAATCCAGCCAGATCACGATAGGCGACGTGCGCACCGACCGTGACTCCGCGCGCGGCCGCGGTCTCCAGCGTGCGCAGCATCACCGAAGGATCGCCCGCATGGAATCCGCAGGCCACGTTCGCACTCGAAACCACCGAGAGCAACGACTCGTCGTCGCCAAGTCTCCAACGCCCGAAGCTCTCGCCCATGTCGCTGTTCAGATCGATGCCGTTCATGCCGCTCCTTACCGTTGTCCCGCCGCTCACACCATGTAGTCCAGGTCGCGTTTGTCGGTGATGAACATGTGGCCCGGCGCATGCGTAATCGCGAATTCCGGTTTCGACGCCATCACCGCCGCCTGCGGAGTCACGCCGCACGCCCAGAACACCGGAATGTCGCCCGGTTCCAGAACCGGCACGTCGCCATAGTCGGGATGTGCGATGTCTTCGATGCCAATTGCTGCGGGATCACCCACGCATACGGGAGCCCCGTGCACCGACGGATAGTATCCGGAGATCCGGCATGCGTCGGCCACCTGCCGTGCGGGAATGCCGCGCATCGACACCACCATCGTGGAGCGAAAGGCGCCTGCCGGCCGGCATTCGATCGACGTGTCGTACATGGGCACGTTGCGTCCGGCCGTGATGTGTCGCACTGGGATTCCGGCCTCCATCAAAGGAAACTCGAACGTGAAGCTGCAGCCGATTACGAACGTCACCAGATCGGACCGCCAATAGTCGCGGATGTCCGGCACTTCAGCCACCAACTCACCACGCCTCCACACGCGATACATCGGTACATCGGTGCGGATGTCGGCTTCCGGCGCGGTTGCCGGCTCGGTGACGCCCGGTTCCATCACTTCCAGCAAGGGGCAGGGCTTGGGATTGCGTTGCGCAAACAATAGGAAATCAAAGGCCTGCTCTTTCGGCAGAATCATCAGATTCGCCTGCGCATAGCCCTGAGCGACGCCGCATGTCGGGCGTACTTGTCCTGCACGGAACGCGGCGCGCGCGGCCGCGGGAGTGGATGCCGCATCAAGATCAGCCATGTTTGCACCTTCCTCACCTATATCCGTGCCGGCGGCGTACCGAACGGCACAACACCGGCATAGCCCACAGGCAACGGGAAACTCTCTTGACCACCACGATGGACGCACAACGTTACGGTGTTTTGACTTTCGTGACGCCAATGTTTCAGCCTTGCAAATTGGCGGCTTCGCGCGGAAACATACCTCCATTAGGTTGGGCGCTGTACGGCGGCGTCGCGTCGTCGTCCCGATTTCATGCGTTGCGTCGGTTCCACGCGACTGGCATTACGCAGTCGGCTTCGCATGATCGGATTGGCAGAATTGACATGTTACTGACATGTTCATGTGATTGGGATTCGCGCCATCCGCACGATTCGCGCCGTATGGTTCACGCGATGGTTGCGCGCGCAGGAAGAGAGGTTCCCATGAGTTCGATCGTTCTGGGCGTCGGCAACGGCAAGGCGCTGTTCACAGGCACGTCCGTCGCGCCCGATGAGGATCTGGTGCGGTTCGCCGATCCGACGGACAGCATCATCAACGCCTTCGATCTGAGCGTATTGCGAGGTGATGGCATCTTTGAGGCGACCACCGTATGGAGGGGTTTCCCGGTCTCGTTGGAGAATCATCTCAGACGTCTCGCGCAATCCGCAAAGCTTATGAACATGCCCGAGCCGAACATTCCGGCGATGACCCGCGCCGTGGAGCTGGTCATCGACCAATATGATGACCCGGAACCTGGCCCGATGCTGCGCATCATCGTCTCCCGCGGTCTCGACCCCGATACCGGCGTGGGCAGGTCGGCCGACCGCACGCCCACCATCTTCATCTTCCTTGATGCCAAGGGCACATTGCATTCACTCGAACCGATCACCATGGCGTCGATGACGCGCGGATATCCGTCGGACATCACCGCCCGCGCGCCCTGGCTGCTCAATGGTGCGAAGACCCTCAGCTACGCGTTCAACTGCGCCGTGCACCGCGAATGCGCGCGTCGGGGCGTCGGCGACGCGATTCTGCACACGGAGGACGGCTATACGATGGAGTGCCCGAATTCTTCGATCGTGGCGCGATACGGCGGTGATTTCGTCACACCCGACCCGCGCATCGGCATCCTCAACGGCACTTCGCAGCGTGAGATGTTCGCATGGGCGTTGCAGGAGGGCCATAAGGCGGTCTACAGGAAGCTGCCGATTGCCGAACTACGTGAGGCCGACAGCCTGTATATGACGCACGGTGGCTGGGTGATTCCGATCAGTGAGATCGACGGGCGTGCGCTAGTCGTAGACACGACACAGATTCAGGCGGTCAACGATGCGATTCATTCCGGACGCACGCATGATGACGCGCTGGGGATCGGTCCGGCCGGCGATTACGAGTGATCGGCGGCCGCTGACACCGCTCGTGTGGTGTCACCCAACGCCAAGGTCACGGGAATGAGCACGGACGGCTCGAACGGGTTGTCATCTTTTCTTAGACTCGCTTTGGCGGCGGCCGCATCCTCGTCGGCGATGGCCTGCGTGATGTGATCGGCTACGGTCTGCGTGATTGCAACGAAATCCTGCACGACCGCGGTCGTCTTCATGCCGGCGAGATCGGTCAGATACGTGCCATCGTAGGCGACGATCTGCAAATCCTGCGGAATGGCGATACCCCGGCGCAATGCTTCGCGCACGCAGAAGGAAGCCCCTATATCGGAGCTGACTACCGCATCCACGCCATCCGGACCAACGCGATCCAGCGTCTCCCCCACCGCACGACGGTAGCCGTCGAAATCCATGACCTCGCCGGCTTCCACATACTCATATCGAATACCGGCCTTCATCAACTCCTGCTCGAGCGTCAGGTAATAACGCACCGTCGGGAAGGTGGTCTTCTCCAAATCGAAGACGTCTTCGACCTCGCCGCGGGCGGCTAGGTCGAAGAACTGATCACGCGGACCTCCGATCATCACCACATGATGCGCACCGGTGCGAATGAGCAGATCGGCAATCAGACGGCCGCCCTGTTCATGATCGGAACCGACCGAGGGGATGCCCTCCCCCAGCACACGGTCGAACGCAACGATCGGGCGATGAATGGACGTCCAATAATCAGGCGTATGCGCGGTATGGGCGCTCATTACGATGCCGTCCATGATATGCCGGCGCAGCATTTCCACATATTCGGCTTCGCCGTTCTCGGCATCTGCGGTGGAGCACAGCATGGTGCTCAGTCCCTGCCCGGCGAGCATATGCTGCAAGCTGGCCGTGAACGTGGCGAAGAAGGGATGCCGGATGGTCGGCACGATCACACCAACCATATTGGTGCGATCGTGATATAGATTGCGCGCCAGTTCGTTCGGCACATAATTCAGCGCGTTCATGGCACGCTGCACCCGGTCACGCATATCGTCGGACACGTATCCCGTGCCGTTCACCACCAACGAGACGGTGCTCAATGAGACTCCGGCCTTCTTCGCCACATCGCGCATGCCGACCATGTTCATACTCCTTTGCGCAGCCGCTATCATGCTCATTGTACATAGTATCGAACCGGTTTAGCGACCGGTGTGTGCATCGTTGTACGTTCGGTCGAGACGGTCGTCGAGAACATGAGGTCGAGGCATACGAAAGCGGTGCGAAGCCTGACGACGATTGCCGCCCGCTTCGCACCGCGCGTCTCGTTTAATCATGATTCGCACCTGTAACTCAGGTGCGGCGCCACGATCAGGCCGTAGGCACGGAACCTTCCTGAGAGTGGTCGAAGACCGGCTTGTTGTCGGCATCGTACTTGTAGACGCCGATGGAAGCCGAGCTTGGATCATGCGCATCATTGAATGCGCCGATGGAGGTCTGGCCCTTGTACTGGATTTCCTTACCGTCCTTGAGCAGCGCCAGGCAAGCCTTGTAGGAATCGCATTCCTCGCCCTTGGTGGAACCGGAGACCGCCATAAGGTTCTTCTGCACGGTCTCGCCGTCCGTCGCGCCGCCCTTCTGGGCCGCGAGCGCCGCCAGCACGATGGCGTCATAGGTTTCGGCGGTGTAAGTGAAGTCGGTGACCTTGGAGTTGAAGGACTTGACGTTCTTCTGGAATTCGTCGGTAGGATGGGCGCCCGGGATGGTGCCGACGGAACCTTCCAGCAGACCGGCATCGAAGTCCTCGGAGTGGTCGACGGTATTGCCGTCGGTCATGTACAGCTTGTGGGTATCGATGCCCTGGGTCGCAAGTTCCTTGACGAGCGGCACGGTCTGATCGAAGGCGATCACCAGCGTGGCATCCGCATTAGAGGCCTTGATGCTGGTCACCATCGAGGAGAAGTTCGTTTCGGTCGGATCGAAGGTATCCTTCTCGCCATAAACGACCTTCACGCCGGCATCCTCCACGGTTTTGACGACCACGTCACGCAGGGACGTGCCGTATTCATCGTTGAAGACCGCGATGGCAAGGTTCTTCACACCGTCCTGTGCGATGATCTGGCCCAGCACGGCACCCTGTACGGTGTCCGGCGGGATGGTGCGGAAGAAGTAGTCGTTCAGGCCGGAGAAAGCAGTGGACGTGGCACCCGAAGAGATCATCGGCACCTTCGCGGACGTGACCTGCTTGTAGGTGTTCTTGACCACGGAGCTGGACGGCGGGCCGACCACGACGGACGGGTTCTTGGCGAGCACCGACTGCGCCGACGACGTGTTCTGGTCGGCATGGTCCGCGTCCGAAGTGTCGGCCGAAGTGATTTCGATGTCTTTGCCGAGTACGCCGCCGGCATCGTTGATGTCCTTCTGCGCAAGCTTCATGGTGGCGATATTGGCCGGGCCGAGGTACGCCATGGAGCCGGTGAGCGGGAACAGGCCTGCCGCCATGAACGTGCCGGAATCGGATGTGGATGAGGCGGATGAGTCGCTCGAGCTGGACGAAGACGAGCCACCGCAGGACAGCCTCACCGGCACGCGTTCCGACCGGCGCAGTCCCGGACAGCATCATCGTCAGCGCGGCCGCCGCCGCGGTAATCGTAATCAGGGTCTTCCTGGAATTACTCTTCTTCATTATCGTCACTTCCTCTTGTCTCTGTACTGTCGTTTATTGTCGTGATTATTGCCGCGGGAAAGCAAGAATCCGCAAATTCCTGCGGATACCACGATTGCGCTATCTGGAATTATGCGGATTCTTGCGATTGAGGCCCGACGGCGACCGCGTATCTTACGTTTGTCGGCCGCCGTCACAACCTACTGTCAGTCGGTCGGAACGTCGCCGGACTGGGTGTGGTCGAAGACCGGCTTGTTGTCGCCGTCGAAGGTGTAGACGCCGATGTTCGCGGAGCTCGGATCATTGTTCTTGTTGAACGGTCCGATACCGGTCTGGCCTTGGTACTGGATGTCCTTGCCGTCCTTGAGGAGGGCGAGGCATGCCTTGTAGGAATCGCACTTTTCGCCGCCGTCCGCGCCGGAGACCGCCGCCATATTGGCCTGGATGGTCTTGCCGTCGGCGCTGCCGCCCTTCTGCGCGGCGAGGGCTGCGAGAATGATGCCATCGTAAGTTTCGGCAGCATAGGTGGTGGTGTTCTTCAGATCCACGCCGGTGGATTCGAGACGCTTGATGAAGTCATCGGACGGGTTGACGCCAGGGATGGTGCCCTTCGAGCCCTTGAGCAGGCCGGCATCAAGCTCGCTGGAATAATCGGAGGTGTTGCCGTCGACGAAATACAGCTTGCTCATGTCCACACCGGCGGAGGCGAGGGCCTTGAGCAGCGGCTTGGTCTGATCGAAGGCGATGACGAGCGTCGCGTCAGGGTTGGACGCCTTGATGGCGGTGGCAATCGAAGAGAAGTTCGTTTCGGTCGGATCGAAGGTATCCTTCTCGCCGTAAACGATATCGACGCCCGCGTCACCGGCGGTCTTGACGACCGTGTCGCGCAGACCGGTGCCGTATTCGTCGTTGAAGACCGCGATGGCGAGCTTCTGCACGCCATCCTGGGCGATGAGGTTGCCCATCACGGCACCCTGCACGGTATCGGGGGCGACGGTACGGAAGAAGTAGTCGGACAGGCCGGAGAAGCTGGCCGAAGTGGCGCCCATCGACAGCATCGGAACGTTCTGCGAGGTGATGGACTTGTATGTGTTCTTGACCACGGAGCTGGAAGCCGGGCCGATGACGAACGACGGATTCTTGCTGAGCACGGACTGCGCGGCGGACGTGTTCTGATCGGCATGGTCCGCATCGGAGGTGTCGGCATCGACGGTGGTGACGTCATTGCCAAGTACGCCGCCTGCATCGTTGATATCCTTGACCGCAAGCTTCTCGGCGGCCAGTTCAGGAGGTGCGAGATAGGCCAGGGAACCGGTTTCCGGCCACAGTCCGCCAAGCACGAACTTGGTGGTCTTGGCGCTGGAATCCGACGAACTGGCAGTGCTGTCGGAACCGCTGGAACTCGAGCCGCAGCCGGCGAGCGACATCACCGCGGCGGCGATCACGGCGGTCGTCGTGAT
>OBXV01000636.1_pt1 | contig 14022 bp, 13 predicted proteins | sample 1495451 | NCBI WGS metagenome assembly OBXV01 (sample SAMEA2580178, study PRJEB22360) | human gut metagenome | biome: human gut; feature: human-associated habitat; material: faeces | place: Denmark | collected 2008/2010
TCGGCAAGCGGGCGGGAGGGGAGAAGCCTGTGCGGGAGCCGAACGGGATCGGGAGGATGTCGAGCTGACCGACGCCATCGACCGTGCCAAGGCGCAGGCCGCCACCGTACAGGGCGTCAATGAGGCATTGGCCGCCGATGCCGCGAAGTCGGATGCGCTCGCACAATTGAAGTCCGACACCATTGCCGTGAATGACCTGTTCGGTGGCAGGAATGCCGATCGGCAGCAGGATGAGTCCGATGCCCGGCAGGATTCGCTGAATCTGCCGGAACATGGGCAAGACGAAGAGCAGGGCGAACCGACCCAAGAGCGGCAAGAGGAGCCGGTCGAACCCGTCGAACAGTCACAGCCGGTGCAGGAGACGGTCACCGAACGGGCTGAGCAGGCCGAATCATCCGACCGATCCGACGATGAGCGGCCTCAGGTAAGCGCCGACGACGAACGATTCCGCCCGTCGGCGTCACGGAACGATATCGAGCCGTCCATCGACGCGACCGTGACGTTCACTCCGGTATTCGAACCGGGATCCGTATTCGAGCGCGTGTCCAAAGGTGGTTTCGTCAAGCAGGAGCAGACCATCGAGGTCGACGGCCTGACCTCCGATGACGCCAAACGCACCGATGACTTCACCGTGCAGTTCGAGATGGCACGCCATCCGCAGTTGCTGCCGTTCCTCGCCATGAACCCGTCGCTGTACGATGATCTGTACGCATGGCTGTCGGCATTGGGCAATCAAGATATCGACGCAGCCCTGTCTCGCAATCCTGGGTATGCGGAATACCGTAAAGCGGTAGGGAAGTGAGTCAACACATGAGCGAAAGCAATGAGCGGTCCACCACTGCGCTGGACCGCATTCGCGGCTGGCGTGAGCAGTACCGTCTGGGATTGTCGCCTTCCCCGCTTGAAGACGTGACGCAACTGACCGCGCAGCTGGATCTGACGCATGCCCACCCCTCCGGCATCGCGCAACTGTTCGCCAGCGGGCATGTCACGTTGGATTCGCTGTTTCGCGACAACGGCATGCTGCGTGCGGCCGGCCGCCGCGTGGAACGCGTGATTGACGATCGTGAGACGAAAAGCCGTATCAGCGGTGTGGGCGAACTGTCGCTGGTCGTGGGCGTGGCCACATGGAAGGGCAATCAGGTACCGGTGCTCATGTACCCGGTCGAAGTGCGCCGGACCGGCAAAACCGCCGAAAGCGGCACCACCATCGCCTTTACCGGCCGCGTACGCCTGAACGCCTCCTTCGCCGCCGTCATGCGTGAACATAACGTTGCCCTTGATGAGGCCAAGCTGTTCGATGGTTCCAACTACGAGAGCGGCACTCCCGAAACCTCGGCGGTGTTCTCCGCCATCACCGCACGCGCGACCTCGGCATTCCCGGATTTCGAGATCGAGCGTCATATCATTCTCGGATGCTTCATGGATCCGTCCACACAGATGTTGGTGGAAAGCCAGAAGATCATCGACCAGTTGGCGCAGGGACCTACCGGCAATACCGTGCTGGACGCGCTCGCCGGAGACAAGGCCGCCCGTGACGCGCTGAACAATGCCGATATCGCCGAATACAGCCCGTTTGATGGCGATCCGCACGGTGAATATGAGGTCGGCGATGTCAGCAACACCGTTCGCTATGCCGCACAGATTGCCGCTTCCGGGCATTCGCTGTTCGTTGACAGTTCCATCGGCAACAACACCGCCGAACAGGCCGCAGCCATCGCCTCGCGTTGCGTGATGAGCGGCCGGTCCGTGCTGTACGTGCCGTGCGTCACCAATCAGCGGCGTCGTTTTGCGCAGGCCATCAACGCCAATGAGATGGGCGGGCAACTGCTCGACATCGCCGACGACGGCGCCAACGCGGCCATCGACCGCCAGCTGATTGCGGCGGTCGGATTCCAGTCGGGCGTCGCCACCTCTCGTTTCGATCAGTTGGCGGACGAACTGGTGGGCGTACGTTCCCGCCTGACCCGATACTTGGGCGATCTGCACGGGGTCAGCCAGGAATGGGGCGTTTCCGCCTACCAGACCATTCAGAACCTGGCACAGATCGCCGTGTTGCCCACGCGTCCGACCACGCATGTGCGCCTGAGCAAGCAGGCCGCCCACGCCATCAGCGACAAGATGGAGGATTGGGCCGTCAAGATGCAGCGTGCCGGCGAACTTGGCGAATATTCGATCACCGAAAAGGACACCGCTTGGTTCAAGGCCTTCATCTATTCCGAGGAAGAGGCCGTCAGTGCCCATCAGCGCGTGGTCGAACTGCTGCGCAAGGTGCTTCCCGCCACCCGTGAACAGGTGGCCAGCACCGTGCAGACCTGTGGTTTCCCGATTCCGACCACCGCGCAGGAGTGGGGCCGCCAGGTCATGGTGCTCAAGAATCTGCGCCGCGTGCTTGACGTGTTCCAGCCGGAGATCTTCGAACGTGACATCGTCTCCATGATCGAGGCCACCAAGCCGAAGGCCGAACGCAAGGCCGAAGGCAGCTCCATGGGATTCTGGGAGCGCCGCCGCCATATCAAGGAAGCCAAGGGCCTGCTACGTGTCGGCGCACAGGTGGAGAACCTGCATGACGCCTTGCAGGTGGTGGCCAAGCAGTCGGAACAGTGGCACATGTTCGTGCCGCACGGTGGTTGGCCGGTGCTGCCCGCCAAGCTTGACGACATTTTGGAAACCCAGGACGAGCTGACCCGCGATATGACGGCCCTGAATACGATTCTGGCCACCACGCCGATGGGCGGCAGCTTGGAGACCGTGGACTTCAATCAGGTCGAGGAGCGTCTCAAAGCCCTGTACGACGATCATCAGTCGCTTGACACCCTACCGGAGCGTGCCCGTCTGGAACGTGAATTCCATGACATCGGGCTTGACGAGTTGGTGGAGGATCTACGCAATCGCGGCATCGACGACAATGCCGTGGCCGGCGAACTGCAGCTGGCTTGGTGGACCACGGTGTTCGAAGACATCGTGCGTTCCTCCGCGATCATCTCCAACCAGGACGGTTCGGCCCTGCAGGCCGCAGCGGATCGATTCGCCCAGGTGGATGTGGAGCATGTGCGCTCCGTCGGGCCCATGGTGGCGCAGGAATCCATGCGCCGGCTGTGCGACATGCTGTTCTCCCGCACGCAGGAGGCCAATCTGCTGCATACCACGCTTGCCGGTTCCCGCAGCGTGTCGTTGAATCGCCTGCACAAGGAGCATGCCCAGATCCTCGCCGCGGCCAAGCCGATTCTCATGGCCACCCCAGCCACGCTTGCCGCAGTCACCGATCCCGCTCCTCTTGCCGATGTGGTGATTATCGATGCGGGTGCGCATATTCCGTCCGTGGAATTGATGAGCATCGTCTGCCGCGCGCAGCAGGTCGTGGTGATCGCGCATCGCGAAACCGTCACCTCCGACAGCGTACGGTCGCTGATCGCACTGCTGCCGAGTGTGAAGATCGCCGACCGTCCGGTTCGTCGTGCGCCGAAACTCGGTGCCTTCCTCGAATCCGAAGGCTATGGATCGCTGTCGCTCGACGTGGCTCGTGAGGGTTCTCAGGGCGAAGTCGCCTACCATTACATCGAAGAGGCCAACGGCGTGCCCGTCATGACCTCCGGACTGGTGGAGAGCAGCCAGCAGGAGATCGACGAAGTGGTTCGCATCATCACGCAGCGTGCCGCCTCGTTCACCATTGTGCCCGCCTCCTACACCCTGACGGTGGTGGCGCTCACCCATACGTTCCGTACCCGATTGGGAGCCGAGCTCAAGGCGATGGCCACCAAGAACAAGGCGATGGGACTGTTCCTGCGCCATGTACGTATCGTGGACATCACCGATGTCGCCGGAGCCCATACCACCGACGCCATAGTGGCGATGTGCTATGCGAAGACCTCGCATGGCCGCCTGCTGCAGCAGTTCGGCGCGCTTGAAGCCGAAGGCGGCCGCGGCATGTTATTGGATGCGCTGGCCGTTGCCGATCGTCATGTCGATATCGTCTCCGCATTCTCCTCGACGGACATGGATGACGAGCGCCTGCACCAATCCGGTCCGAAGATGCTCAAGACCGTGCTGCGCTGGGCCGAGCAGCTTGACGATCGTCCGGTACGCCCGTCGGAGAACGAGTCCGGCACCAACATTCTGTTCAACGACTTGGCCGACCGTATTCGTGCCCGTGGCCTGAAGGTCGCCGTCGATTACGGATTCGATCGCGGTACCAGGCTGCCGCTGGTCGTGGGATTGCCCGACAAGCCGTTCTCGTTGGCCGTGCTGACCGATGATGCCCAGTTCATGGGACTGCAGTCCACCAGGCAACGCCACCGCGTACTGTTGCAGGACATCGAATCGTTGGGATGGTCCGTGATGACCGTGTGGAGCGTCGGCGCGTTCGTCAATCCCGATAAGGAAGTCGACCGTATCGTGGCGCGTCTGAGCGATATTTACCAGGAGGGCAAGTGAGCGAAGCGGCTTCCGACAAGGAGCGTTCCGGGCAGGAGTCCGTCGACGGTCCGGCCGTACGAGTGGTATCCGGATACTGCGCATCTCGTCGCACTCCGCGCAAACATAAGCGTGTGGTACGGCAGGGCACCGAGCTCTTCGATGCCGATGGCGTAAAGCTCGAACCGTCGGACGTGCTCACCGACCGGCAGCGTGCGGCGGATGACGACAAACGCATCCTCACCGAACTGCCCCCTCACTGGGGCGTCTTCTCCGAACGCGGTCATTGATCCCGGTCGTCCGCCCGAGTCGTTCCGGACGGGCAAGACGCGGCGGGCGTGAGTCGAAGCTACCGGGTGACGGCAATGATGGCGGCATACTCCTGTACTTGCAGCACGGCCGCCGCTTCATCCGGCGACATGGCGAACGTCGCCGTGGCCATGCCATTGGCGTCTTTGGCGGGCTTGCCGATCACCATCGCCGGTGAGGATCTCGCGCAGCGTTCCGCCATCATCGCCGGCATCCCCTTGCGTAGGCACGGCGCCGGAAAGCGTCACTTCATCGCCGACGTCGAGCTCGTCGATGGAGCTGGCCAATCGCACGTCGACCGCCGTATGGCCTTGCGGAATCATGGGAGAGGCGCGTGCCATCGTTGCCGTGACGATGCCGCCGTCGGGAATGTCGATTTGCGCGACCATGCCCGTAACGTCATCAATCGTATGGAATGCGTCATTCCAGGCGGCATCGTATGGGATGTCTCTTACGGCGACGACGGAGGCCGTGATCGTGTCGCCGCGGCGGATGCGTTGGGTCGTCACGACTGCGGGACGGGTTTCAACCGTCGACCGCAGGCACTGCAATCCCAGGAACACCGCCAATCCCGCGCATAATGCAGCCAACAGGCGGCGCAATCGTGCGCTCCGAAGCGGATTCCTGGCCAGGCGGCGCATGGACGGCTGATTCGTCAGATTATGCAAACAGGTCATCATGCGAGCATGATGACCTGTGGGAATATGATCGCGCAAGCCGGATCAGGGGTTGTGGTCGAAGGATGGGGGTTATCCACATCATCGGCGTGTCGTGCCTGGCTCCAGTGCCTTGTCTACTTGGATTTATCCGTGCGGTAGAAGCCGGAACCCTTGAATTCGATCGGAACGGCGGAATAGACCTTACGCACCTGCTCCTCGCCGCACTTCGGGCACACGGTAATCGGGTCGTCGCTGAACGACTGCTGTTCGGTGAAATCGTAATTGCAGTTCTTGCAACGGTAATGATAGGTAGGCAACGGTTTTCCTCCACAACTTCAAACGGGGTTCACACGGGTTTCGTAACGTGACCATATCCTAGTACGCGCCCTGAGACGGCTCGATGGGGCATTTCACAGAATGTGCGCAGGCGATGCGTGGCCGTCGCGTTCATCGAATGGCCATGTACCCGTCCGGGGTGAGCGCCGCATCGACGGGAACGTCGTGCGGCTCGTGCGGTATCGGCGTGCTTGTGGTCTCCCACGGCCAGCAGATCGCCACTACCTGCGCCTTGGCCGCCTTGTATTCCAGTGCGCGGTCGTACCAGCCGCCGCCACGGCCCAGGCGAATGCCGGATGGGTCCACCGCGAAGGCCGGTACGATGATCAATTCGGCATCGCTGAGCGTGTCTGGCCCGCCGGAGGGACTATCCGGTTCCTGCGGACGGCGCGTATTCGGCGAACCGTCATCGCCGCGAACGCTGCGCAACCCTTCCAGATCGTCGAGTTCGCTCCATCCGATGGTCATGCCGGATCCCAATCGGGGCACCAGTACGCGGCATTGCGCGTCAAGCAACGCCTGCAGCAGCGGGGCCATCGCAATTTCGCTACCCATGGAAACGAAGGCGGCCACCGTGGCGAAAGGGTGAATCAGACCTTCGTCACAGGCATGCAGGGCTATGCGCCGGCCGGCCTCGAGGCGTTCCTCGGGTGTGGTGCGTTTGCGTGCGGCGATGGCCTGATGGCGCATGGCCTGTTTCATGGAGCGCAGTCGTTCGGCTGCCTCCGGGGGGTCGGTCGCTTCGGTCGTGTCCATATCGCCTGTTGTATCACGACATGTTGTATGGAACGTGACGGCGGGGCGGTGGGTGGCACAATAGGTGCGTGACCGTTTTCCAAGCATTCCGCGACATGATATGTCCCATACGGTCCAATGCCATCGCCGTGCCGCAGTTCATACAGTCGCAGGCACTGCAGGTACCGATCCGGCTGCGTCCGCTTACTGCGGATGATGACGACGAATGGAATGAGGTGCGCTGGCGCAACGATGCCTGGTTGCGTCCGTGGGAGTCGGGCGATCCGTTGCACGGCCAGTCGATGTCGTTCGATATGTGGATACGGCGGTTGCGCAGTAACGAGCGTGACGGCACCGGGGTGGTGTTCGTCATGGAACATCAGCGGCGCATTGTCGGCCAGATTTCGCTCGGAGCGATTTGCTACGGCGCGATGCGTACCGGCGTAGTCGGGTATTGGGTGGATGAACGTTGCGCTGGGCGTGGATTCGCGCCGATGGCAGTGACGTTGTTGGCGGATTGGGCCATGTTCGACCCCGACGGGCCGCACCTGCATCGGCTGGAAATTGCACTGCTGCCCGAAAACGCCCGTTCCAGACGTGTCGCCGTCAAGGTAGGGGCGCATTTCGAGGGGGTGCGCCGCGCCTACATGTATGTCAATGGGCGGTGGCGCGATCATGAGACCTACGCCATGACATCCGAGGACGCCCCCAACGGTTTCACGGCCAGGCTGATGACTGCGTAGGCCCGACACGCCCGAAACGGATGTGGCCAGATTGTCAGAAAGTCACCTATTCTTGTGACCTATGGGTTATGAGTCGTTAAGCACGGTGGTCGTGCTTGCGATTGTCGTGATTCTCATGGTTGGATGGCTGCCCCGACGGACGGTCAAAGGCATGAAGCGAGTGATCGAACATCGCGAAGACCGGTTTTCGCCGTCGTTGCATCTTGTGGATGCCGATAGCGGGACGAGGTTCTCCGACGTGAGCACGCCGCAGGCGAAAGGGGCTATAATGCAGTCTTCCGAGGCTCAGGGGGGCAGGATGTCCGAAGAGCATATCGCCCAAGTGCGCACCCTTCGCCGAGCTGCGATCCGGCGACGTCGGATCATCGTCGTTGCGCTGGCCGTGACGACGATTGCGGTGATCGTCGCAGCGGTTGCGTTGCATTTCAGCGCATGGTTCGCGCTTATTCCGGCGGTCATGCTGGTTGCGGTGATGGCCCTTGGCGTGCGTGCCGCCAAGCAGGCGAGGGATTGGGAGCAGAAAGTCGCCCGATATCGTTCCCGGATGAGGAAGCAGGCCGCCGCCGAACGTGAGCGTGCGCGTGCCGAGCAGGCGGAACGTAGGAGACTGCATGATGCGGAACTGGCCGAAGCGCGCAGGATTGCCGAAGCGCAGGTTCCGACCGATGTGATGCCGGAAGGGGAGATTCGCCAGGCCGTCGAACGCGGCAAGGCGGACCGTGATCGTGCGTTGAACAAGCGCAAGCAGGAGGCCGCGGCGAAGGCCGAGGTTGCGCCGGAAGCCACTCCGGAGCGGCGGAACGCCGGTCTGTCCATTCATGACGAGCGTGACAAGCAGCAGGATACGGCTGAACATGCCGAGGACAAGCCGGTTTCCAAGGAGATTTCCGTACCGGACCAATCCTCACAGGATTTGATTTCGTTCTCGCTGGGAGCTCCGCGCAACGGTGTGGAAGTCAGGCAGGCCGTGCCGGAAAGCATGGAAATCAAGTCCACCAGGCAGGTCGCCAAGGCCATACCGCCGGTCAGGCCGGTTGAGCAGGCCGAACCCGTCGAACCGTTGATCGTGCCTTCCGATGCCATGAGCGACATGGATGAAGATGAGAGCGGGGCGCGTGTCGAGGCTGGCGTGCAGCTCAACGAGGTCAGTGTCAAGGACTTTCATGATACGGAGGTCAGTGCCGAGGTGACGGCTCCCGATGCCACCTCCGATTCGCTTGGCACCGGTTTGGAAGCCATTCTGGCCCGTCGTGGCGCGTGAGGCGCATAAACGTGTCGAAGCCTGAAACCGCATGGTTTCAGGCTTTTTCATAGGGTTTCTCTCTCAGCATTAGCACTCGAGTTGGCAGAGTGCTAATAATCGCGCTAGAGTATATCCCAGCGCGAAAAGGACGACGCCGTAAGTGATCGTCAGCCTCTTGCTAGCGGGTCCCGGCGCGGTAAGTATCGATTTCTCTTAAGAAAGAGGAGGTCCACAGTGTCGATCTCACTCACACCGTTGGAAGACAAGATCATCGTCAAGCAGGCGGAAGCCGAGACCCAGACCGCTTCCGGTCTGTTCATCCCGGACAACGCCAAGGAGAAGCCGCAGCAGGGCGAAGTCCTGGCCGTCGGCCCGGGCCGTCGTAACGACGCCGGCGAGCGCATTCCGGTCGACGTCAAGGTCGGCGACAAGGTGCTGTATTCCAAGTACGGTGGCACCGAAGTGCACTATCAGGGTGAGGATTACCTCATCGTGGCCGCCCGCGATATTCTGGCCATCCTCGGCTGAGCGTAGCGTAGCGCCGTTTGTTCATGGCGAAGCCCCGTTCCTGTGTGGGAACGGGGCTTCGCTCGTTTTGTGGCTTCTGTGTTGCGGTTTCCCGATCGGGAATCGCTATTCCATCAATCCGGCTTCCGTGAGTGCGTGGTCGATGTCTCGGATCAGATCGTCGGTGTCTTCGAGCCCGACTGCAAGGCGGAAGAAGCCCTGATGGAACTCCTGCGGGTACAGGTATTGGCGTTCGTCGTCCTCTCCGAGGAACACGATCAGGCTCTCGTCATGTCCGAGCGAGACCGCCGAGGTGATGACGTTGAGCTTGGAGACGAACCGGTTGTGGCCTTCGTGGTCCGTATTGAGCCCGAAGGCGAGTACGCCGCCGTATCCGGCCGCCGGGTGGGCCTTCTGGCTGGTTGCCACGGTGTGTCCCGGGTGTGATTCGAGTCCCGGATAGCTGACGAACCGTACCGCGTCGATCCGTTCGAGATGTTCGGCGATGGCCTGTGCCGAGGCGTTGTGCTGCTTCATGCGCAGCGGGAGCGTTACCGTGCCTCGGTTGATCAGCCATGCGTTGAACGGGCTGATGATGCCGCCGTAGTTGACCTGGGCGGTGAAGCGGATTTCGTCGGTTCGGGCCTTGGTGGTGGCTATCATGCCGCCGAGGGCGTCTCCATGGCCGTTGATGTATTTGGTGAGGCTCTCCACCACGATGTCCGCGCCGAGTTCCAGCGGGCGTACGTTGTACGGAGAATTGAAGGTGTTGTCCACGCTGACGAGGATGTCATGGCCAAGCCGTTCCTGCGCCTCGCGGGCGATTGACGTCACGCTCGCTATGTCGGTGACCTTCAGGGTCGGGTTGGCTGGCGTCTCCAGATGAATCAGCTTGGTGTTCGGCTTGATGGCGTTGAGTACGTTAGCCGGGTCGGAGGTGTCGACGATGGAGGTTTCGATGCCGTACTTCTCGGGCAGAATCTGGTTGAGGAGCCGGTACGCGGCGATGTATGTCGTGTCGGAGAAGATCGCATGGTCGCCCCGGTTGAGGAAGGTGGTGAAGGTGGCGGCGAGTGCGGCCACGCCTGAGGCGAGCACGACGGCGTCCTCGGCTCCTTCGAGATTGGCGAGTTTCGCCTCGAGATAACGCTGGTTCGGGTGTCCGTTGCGCGTATAGAGGTTCACGTCCGAGCTTGACCAGTTGATGTCGCTCGGGTCGTAGGGCAGTGCGTAGGCGTTGGCCAGGGTGATCGGCCGTCGGATCGCTCCGGTCTCCTTGTCCACGCCGTTGCCGAGGTGGATGGATTTGGTGCCGAAGCCGAGCGGCTGGTCGTCGAATGATTGTCCGTGGTGTACGAGTTCTGAAGTCATGGGGAAAGTCTTGCAGAGGCTCGTTTCGTTTTGGAGACGAACGTGTTACGTAAAAAGCGTGGAATTCCAACGATTATGAGGGGTGTGACCATGTGCGACACGCCGTATTTGCGTTTATCGGAGGGGTCGTGGCATACTAAACGGGTTGCCGGTTGGGGTTCAAACCAAACAGGCAGCACGGCGGATTTCCCAAGCGGTCAAAGGGAACTGACTGTAAATCAGTCGCCTCGTGCTTCAGTGGTTCGAATCCACTATCCGCCACGCCTCGATAGCTCAGTGGTAGAGCACTTCCTTGGTAAGGAAGAGGTCGTGAGTCCGATTCTCACTCGAGGCTCTCATGGCGGGATAGCTCAGCTGGCTAGAGCGTACGACTCATAATCGTAAGGTCAAGAGTTCGAGTCTCTTTCTCGCTACAAAGGCCGACGGCATGTCGGTATAGCAACGAACCACAAGAGGTGAACTAGATGGCAAGCAAGAGCGCCGACATTCGTCCGGGCATCACGCTGGCATGCACCGAGTGCAAGGAGCGTAACTACATCACGACGAAGAACCGCCGTAACACGCCGGATCGTCTTGAGCTCAAGAAGTTCTGCTCCCGCTGCGGCAAGCAGACCGTGCATCGCGAGACCCGCTGAGCGAGTTCAACACTTTCAAACCCGACCATTTCGGTCGGGTTTTTGTTATTCTGGAGCACTATGACAAGTTTTGCAGATCTCACCACCATCGGCGTTGGCGGGCCCATCGCCATCTTCCTTGAACCCACTTCGCGTGTCGGCGTCATCGAAGCCGTTGAAGATGCGGATGCCAAGGGACTGCCGTTATGCGTAATCGGCGGCGGCTCCAACATGCTGGTGGCCGACACGCCGTTCAACGGTGTGGTCGTTCGCGACGCACGCCGCAGCATCAACGTGCTCGACGAGGCCGCTCCGGTGGAGAACGGCGAGAGAATCGTACACGTCAATGCCGAAGCCGGCTGCAACTGGGACGATTTCGTGGATTTCTGCGTCGAACTCGGTCTGGAAGGCGTGGAGGGACTGTCCGGAATCCCCGGAACCGTTGGCGCATCGGTGGTGCAGAATATCGGAGCCTATGGCCAGGAGGTCGGTTCCAGCGTGCGCAGCGTGGAGGTCTGGGACCGCAAGGAGAAACGCACCTGCGACCTCACCGCCGAAGATCTGCGCTTCGGCTACCGCATGAGTGTGTGGGCGGCCGCGGCTACGCCGGCCGATGAATTCTTCCCGACCCCCCGATATGTGGTGCTTTCCGTCACCTTCGCTCTGCACCATAGCGATACCGGAGTGGTCGGCTATGGTCAGCTCGCCAAGGCGCTTGGCGTCGAGGTCGGTGATCGTATGAATACCAAGGATATCCGCAACGCCGTGCTTGCGGTGCGTGCCGCCAAGGGCATGCTGGAGGATTCCCACCGCTACCTTGCCGAACCCATGCGCGGTACCAAGAAGGCCGGGCTGGTCGCCATCGCGCATGACGCGCAACGTACTCAGGCCGGCAATGACGAGCGGCAGTTTCTTCATGAACCCGATTCTGACGATCGAGCAGGCGGCCGCCCTTCCCGAAGATGCGCCTCGTTTCGACACGACCCTGCCGGACGGCGAGCCGGGCGTCAAGACCTCCGCCGCATGGCTCATCGATCACGCCGGATTCCACAAGGGCTTCAAAACCGCCGCGACCGCGACCGCTGGCCTGTCCACGTTGCACACGCTGGCGCTGACCAATCGGGGTGGCGCCAGCGCGGCCGACATCGCCGACCTCGCCAAAACCGTGCAGGATGGCGTCGAAGCGGCTTATGGCATCCGCTTGGTACCCGAACCGGTCGTCATCGGCATGGATCTCAAGTGACGCCAATGTGACGGTATCGTTCTATACTTGCCCCTTGTCGAGAGCGGCCGGAATGACCGGCCGTATGGAGGAAGGGGATCGCGATGAACGTATTCCGTAAGAAATCCGTCGAGCAAACCATTGCGGAAACAGGCGAGTCGGGGCGTTCCCTCAAACGTGACCTCACTTGGTGGGATCTGGCCATCATGGGTGTGGCCGTGGCCGTCGGAGCGGGCATCTTCTCCATCGGAGCCCAGGCTGCGGCTTTCCACGCCGGACCGGCCGTGATCATCAGCTTCCTGATCGCGGGCATCGTGTGCGGTGCGGCCGTAATGTGCTATGCCGAATTCGCATCGATGATTCCGGTGGCAGGTTCCGCCTACACCTTCACCTATACCACGGTGGGTGAGATCATCGCGTGGGTGATCGGTTGGGATCTGATTCTGGAAATGCTCATGGCGGGCTCCGTCGTCTCCAAATACTGGGGCGTGTACCTGAATGACTTCTTCCGGTTGATCGGCTGGAACATCAATACCAACATCGCCATCGGATCGTTCAACTTCGACGTGGCGCCGCTGATCATCGTAGCCTTCTTCACCGCGCTGCTCGTGCTCGGCACCAAGATCGGCGCCCGCGTGGATGGGGCGCTGACCGTGCTGAAGATCGCCATCGTACTGTTTGTGGTGGTCGTCGGATTCTTCTATATCAAGGCCGACAACTTCCCTCCGTTCATCCCGCCGAGCGAGCCCGCCGCATCCTCTGATTCCGGCGTGAGCGCCGTGATGAACCAGCCGTTGTGGCAGTGGGCCACCGGCATGACCCCGAGCATCTATGGCGTGGCCGGCATCATTTCCGGCGCGGCGCTCGTGTTCTTCGCCTTCCTCGGTTTCGACGTGGTCGCCACCACGTCCGAAGAGGCCATTAACCCGAAACGAAACGTACCGTTGGGCATCGGCGTGGGCATGGGCCTGATCATCGTGCTGTACACGCTCGTCGCCATCGTCACCACAGGCATGGTCTCCTATAAGGATCTCGCCAAGCAGGCGAGTCCGTCGCTGGCCACCGCCTTCGAAATGGTCGGTGCCAACTGGGCCGCCAAAATCATCAGCTTCGGCATCGTGATCGGTCTGGCCACCGTGGTGATGGTGCTGCTGCTGGGGCTTACGCGCGTGGTGTTCGCCATGAGCCGTGACGGCTTGCTGCCGCGTGGATTGAGCCACACCGGCAAGCATGGCACTCCGGTCCGTCTGCAGGTCATCGTGGGCGTGGTCATGGCACTGATCGCCGCATGCTCCGACGTCGACGTGCTTGCCGACATGGTGAATATCGGCACGTTGTCGGCGTTTACGCTGGTCGCGATTTCCGTTCCGATCATGCGCAGAAAGCGTCCCGATCTGAAACGTACGTTCAGGATGCCCGGCAATCCGTGGATTCCGATTCTCATTGCACTCGCCAATGTGTGGCTGATGCTCAACCTGAGTGTGCTCACCTGGATCCGTTTCGTGGTATGGCTTCTGGTCGGTTTCGCCATCTATTTCGGCTACGGCTACCGTCATGCCTGTCTCGGCACCGGCGAATTGGATGTTGCCCGAGAGCAAGAGTAGTCTGGAACAGTCAAGTTTGTAAGGAGGTAACCATGCCGTACGTGATCGCTCAGCCTTGCGTCGATGTCAAAGACAAGGCATGTGTGGATGAATGCCCGGTTGATTGCATCTATGAGGGTTCCCGCTCCCTGTACATCAATCCGAATGAGTGCGTGGATTGCGGCGCATGCGAGCCGGTGTGCCCGACCGAGGCCATTTTCTATGAGGATGATCTGCCCGACGAGTGGGCTTGGTACAAGGATGCCGCCGTCAGCTTCCAATCGTAC
>OBXV01000648.1_pt1 | contig 13725 bp, 16 predicted proteins | sample 1495451 | NCBI WGS metagenome assembly OBXV01 (sample SAMEA2580178, study PRJEB22360) | human gut metagenome | biome: human gut; feature: human-associated habitat; material: faeces | place: Denmark | collected 2008/2010
ACGCCCTACACATTTGGTTTGTCTTACTTTGTTCAGTTTTCAAAGGTCTACTTCAACGGAAATGTTTTTCCGATTTGTTTTGGCTGCCGTAGCAACTTTTATATCATATCAGAGTGACAATTGATTGTCAACTCTTTTTTAAAAGTTTTTTCGATTTCGTTTTTCGAAATCTTTCAGCAACTCATTCATCATAACTTGTCGTTTGTTATTTGTCAAGAACTTTTTTGAAGTTTTTTTCGATAGAATCAACTTTCGCAAGCTGTTCTTTTTTAACGACTTAGTTATCTTATCATGTCATCATAAACATGTCAATAACTATTTTTTAAGTTTTTTCAGAAACGTGATATAACGTCCACTTCGGAATCAACGCTGTTAAATTTATCATGTATTTCTACCTTGGTCAACTATAAATTAAGCATTACTTTGTGAAATGATTTTTCGATCAATTATTATTATTCGTTATACAACCGTTTTCTACATATTTTGAAAACAAAATGCACTAAAAAATTATCTATAGCAGAACATTTCATTGTCTTTTTTGGATCAAACAATAAAAAAAAAGAAGTTTGAAAAAAATTCAAACTTCTTTGCTCGCTTAATCTGTATTTTAGAAGAAAGGCACTCCCTCTACTTCGTAAGTTCCAAGAACAGAGCGCATTTGACCTGGTTCTTCCCAAATGTATCCTTCGCCTAATTCTTCTCTTTGATTCTTTTGTTCAGTCTCAAAGACAAACAACGGAACATTTTCCTGATTAATATGTGTATTTGTCAATTCCATCAAACTAATCTTGCTAACATCGATATGAACTATTTCTTTTAAGAAATTAAGTATATTCGCTAAACCAGTCTTCCCTTCAGAAAGTTCCGCTAACGCAAATTCCAACTTGTCATCAATTGAATGGACCAAAAATTTTTTAGAACCATCCTCCAAATGCAACATAATTGTACCAGCAACTCTTTTGCTTGCCAAAATTTCCACCTCGATCACCTTGTTCTATGGCTTACATAAAAATTCTAGCACATTTTCAGAAAAAATACACACTTTTTATTTCTTATTTTCTTTCCGTTCTAATTCAGATAACGCTTCTTCTATCCAAATAGGTAACTGCTCCGCAATAGTGGCAAAACCGATTTTACGATTTTTATTCGTGAAATATCTTTTTCTACGATAAGGAACAGCTGGATTTGTTTTTTCTAATGTTCTTAAAGATAAACTGATTTTTTTGGAATATTCATCAATGTCGATGATCTGAACGGTTACTGGCTGCCCGACTTTTAACAATGAATGGATATTTTTCGTATAACCGGATTGTACTTCCGAAACATGAATAAGTCCTTGCGTCTCATTATCAAGAGAGACGAATGCCCCATAAGGCTGTATCCCTGTTACTTTTCCTTCAATTATTTGTCCAATTTTATAAGTCATCTACTTCCCTCTCTTCGCATTTATCATTATACTGTAAATAGCGCAAAAAAAGAAGCGACGAAAATGACTGGAGGTATTGAGATGATCGAATTTGATAAAAAGATTTCAAGAAAAGATACAGAAAGTGTAAAATGGGACGCGATTGCCGAGACATATCAAATGGATGATTTACTTCCTTTGTGGGTAGCAGATATGGATTTCTTATCTCCCGAGGGGGTAGCTAATGCGTTTAGTGAATACATCAAACACGGAATCTTTGGTTATGCCACTCTATCTGATAAACTCTATCAGGCTATCATTCATTGGGAACGTCAACGCCATGCTGTTGAGTTGACGAAAGAAAATATTGTTTTTACAAGTGGTGTGTTGACTAGTTTAGCTGCAGCAGTACAAACTTTTACAAAACCAGGCGATTCTATTTTGATTCATGACCCAGTTTATCCTCCATTTTCCTCTATTATAGAAACAAATCAACGTCACATTGTTCGAAGCTCTTTGCTAGAAAAAAATAATCATTTTGTCATGGACTTTTCTAACATGGAGAAAAAAATAGAAGAAAACAATGTAAAAGCAATGATCTTGTGCAACCCTCATAATCCAGGAGGTCGCGTTTGGAGCAAAGAAGAATTGAAACAGTTAAGCGAATTGTGTTTAAAACATCGAGTGTTTCTGTTTAGTGACGAAATCCATCAAGATTTGACTTTATTCGATCATACATTTACTTCCATGCTGACGATTAATCCCGATTTGGACGATTTGCTCATTGCCTTTACTTCTGCAACAAAGACTTTCAATTTAGCTGCAATCAAAAATTCAATGGTATTTATCAAAAATCCAGAGCTGAAAGCTAAATTTGAAAAACATCTAGTGATGAATCAACAGCACGAAATCAACACTTTTGGTTTGATTGGGACTCAAGCGGCTTATGAGACCGGTGGAGAATGGTTAAACCAATTGATTCCTTATCTAGAAAAAAATGTTCAAACAGTTAATCAGTTTTTTGAACAGCATCTTCCGAAAGTGAGAATAATGAGCCCTGAAGGAACTTATTTAATGTGGTTGGATTTTACCGCTTATATTTCAGACGACCAGAAATTAGAGAATACTCTAGTGAGAAAAGGAAAAGTCGTATTAAATCCTGGTATCACATTTGGTCCTTCCGGTCATGGACATATGCGCTTGAATATTGCTTGTCCAGAAGAAACTTTACTAGAAGGACTTCATCGAATCAAGCACGCTTTAGAAACAACCGAATAAATCAGTTATCAAAGTAAAAGGACGAGACCTTACTAGGTTTCGTCCTTTTCTATAAATACTCCGTATCATACCAAACTATTCTGAAATTTCGATTGTTTCAATCACTATGTCATGTACAGGGCGGTCTTGCGGACCACGTTGCACATTTGCAATTTCATCTACTGTATCCATTCCTTCCAGTACATGTCCAAAGACTGTATGTCGGAAATCTAACCAAGGGGTTCCGCCACCTTTATACGCTTCAATGATTTCTGATGGGAATCCAGCACCTTCCAATTGTCCAAGCATATTAGCTGGCACATTTGTGTTATTTACAATAAAGAATTGGCTTCCGTTTGTGTTTGGACCTGAATTTGCCATAGATAAAGCTCCGCGAAGGTTGAACAGTTCACGACTGAATTCATCTTCAAAACTTTCTCCATAAATACTTTCTCCACCCATTCCTGTTCCAGTTGGATCGCCGCCTTGAATCATGAAATCAGGAATAACACGGTGAAAAATCACGCCATCATAATAACCTTTTTTGGAAAGTTCAATGAAATTTTGAACCGTCTTCGGTGCTAGTTCAGGGAATAATTGGACAGTAATGTCACCACGGTTTGTTTTGATAACAGCTTTTGGTCCTTTTTCATTTTTTAAATCTAGTTGTGGGAATCCCATATTGTTTCCTCCTATTATTTGCATACTTCATAAATAATAATAACATAATACCTAACCTTCCGTAAAAATACTAGATTTGTTTTTCTTTATTTTTTCATCACTGCCTGCATTCCATGAATAAATTCTATGACTGACCATTTCAACTTCAAATATTTTTGAGAAGCATTCTCAATTAAATTCTGCTATAGTGTGAAAAGGGAGGAATTTTTTATGGAAATCTATGACATTACAATTATCGGTGCAGGTCCTGTAGGGATGTTTGCCGCTTTTTATGCAGGAATGCGCCAAGCTAAAACAAAAATCATTGACAGTCTACCTCAACTTGGTGGTCAATTAGCAACATTATATCCTGAAAAATATATTTACGATATCCCAGGTTATCCAGCAATCAAAGCAAGTGAATTAATCGATCAATTAGAAAAACAGTTAACTACTTTTAATCATACATTTCATTTAAAAGAAGAAGTTCTCTCGCTTACTCGTGAAGACGAAGTTATCGAGATCACTACAAATAAAGGCATACATTATTCTAAAGCAGTCATTTTAACTTTAGGGAATGGTTCATTCCAGCCGAGAAAATTGAATTTAGATAATGCTGAAGCATTCGAAAACCACGGATTGGATTATTTCGTAAATGATTTGATGAAATATGCCGGAAAAAAAGTTGCTATTGCTGGAGGCGGCGATTCTGCTATCGATTGGGCATTGATGTTGGAGCCTATTGCAAGCGAAGTTTACCTGATCCATCGTCGTCCGGAATTCCGTGCGCATGAACATAGCGTATCGCGTTTGAAGTCTTCAACTGTCACCTTGCTTACTCCATATCTAATCGATGGATTGTCTGGCAACGCTGGAGAACTGTCAGACATCCGCTTAAAAAAAGTGAAGAGCGATGAAACAATTGATTTGATGATTGATGCTCTGATCGTCAATTATGGATTCACTTCTAATTTAGAACATCTCTCTTCTTGGGGACTTGATAGTACTAGAAATGCCATCACTGTAAAATCAGATATGTCTACTTCTATTCCAGGTGTTTATGCAGCTGGTGATATCTGTACCTATGAAGGAAAAGTGAAACTGATTGCTACTGGGCTCGGTGAAGCACCTACCGCAGTGAACAATGCTTTACACTACATTAATCCAAAAGAACGGACTCAGCCTGGTCACAGCACAAGCTTATATGATAAAAATCTTCGGCCTAGTTGATTTTTTAGATTCCTCTGCATTTCAAGCGAGATCCAAAAGCAGTTTCTTGCATTTTTTTCATGTTCCGTTAACATGAAATAGAGAAAGAAAAATAAAGGGGGAGCAATAATATGGTCGTCAAAACTGAGACTTTAGAAGAAAAGGCAAGAGAACTATTGAAAGAACGTGGCGTAACTGTAGAAGATATCGCACAACTTGTCATGTTTTTACAAAAAGACTATATTTCTGATTTGACTTTGGCAGATTGTACTGAAAGTGTCAACAGCGTATTAACAAAACGTGAAGTACATAACGCCATTATCACCGGAATCCAATTAGATATATTAGCAGAAAAGAAAAGATTGATGGATCCGTTGCAACACATTATCGAAGATGACGAAGGTCTTTACGGTATCGATGAGATCTTAGCTTTATCAATCGTGAATGTTTACGGTACGATTGGCTTTACGAACTATGGCTATATCGATAAAGTGAAACCGGGTATTTTAAAAGAACTAAACAGCCACGATGGCGTTCATGTCCATACCTTCTTAGATGATATCGTCGGAGCAATCGCTGCTGCTGCCAGTCGATTAGCACACAAAGAACCAGAAAAAAGAAGTCGACTTACTCAATAAATCAAAAAAAGAAAGAAAACGTCTATTTAGACGAGTTCTTTCTTTTTTGTTTGTTTCAAACTATTTTTCCCTAAGAAAAGAAAAATAGCAAAAAATACTTCTAATACTACAAAGAACAAGATAAAGCTATGCATGAAAAATTCTTCTGGAAGTACATTGATGATTGGATCAGTTACAGGATCGAATAACCAGTCATCGTTGTTGAAAAACGTTTCATGAAAAAGGATAAAAAAGCGATCAAATCCAATCATCATGAAAAAACCGAAAATGACTGGCAGCAACATGCCAATCTGAAACGGACGAATCAATCGCCAAAGACGATCATTCTTTTGCAAATATCTGATAAACAAAATACTTGGGATCAGAGTGATGAAAAATACAGCATAATCCACTAAAAACAAAATTTTCACTTCATAAAAATGATGAGCTCCGCTAGCAGAAACTGGAAAGTCCGGCAAACTGAGGACTGTTTGGAAGGGATTATTAAGATAATTCATCAGGTGATCAAAATTTTTCAGTAATGTCTCTTGGTCTAAAGAAGTATAATCCAAAATATGCAAATGTCCGATATCAAATACATACAGCGGTCGAAAATTGATCGTCACTCCAACTGCCAAACTGATCAGCGTCAGAAACAGGCTGAATAATCCGGCATATTCCAACCACCGCCATCTCGAATTTTTCATATTAGAAGCTCCATTCATCCAATGATCGTTTCACAAAGGTAGCTGGGATAGGCAGCCCAGGTACATCTTCTTCTTTTGTGAAACCTGATAAAACGAGCAAAGTATCGATATTATTACGTATCCCTGCTTGGATATCTGTTTCATAGTTATCTCCAACCATGATTACTTCTTCTTTTTGCAGACCTAATACTTCAACGGCTTTATCCATAATGATTGCTTCTGGTTTTCCGATATAAATTGGTGGAGTTTGGGTTGCTGTCTCGACGAAAGAGATGACTGACCCAGCTCCAGGAAGAAGACCACGTTCTGTAGGGATATTCTTATCCGGATTCGTACCAATGAAAGTAGCCCCTTTTTGAATAGCAAGAGTTGCTTTGACGACCTTTTCATAGGTCAAATAATTATCTAGCCCTACTACTACATAGTCAGGAACCTCTTCTTCCCATGTAAATCCGGCAGCTAAAATCAAGTCAATTAATCCGGCTTCTCCGATAACATACACTTTTTTTCCTTTTCCATCTGCTTTCATGAAATCAATTGTAGCCAAAGTAGCTGTATAAACTGTTTCTGGTGCTACATGAATGTCAAACTCATCTGCTAGACGATTAGCCACTGTTTCTGGCGACTTAGTCGTGTTATTCGTAACAAATAAGAAAGGCAATTTCCTTTTTTGTAATTCTTCCACAAACCGTTTCCCTGCCGGTATAGGTTCCGTCCCGCGATAAATCGTCCCGTCTAAATCAATTAAATATCCTTTATAGTCCATTCATCCACTACTCTTCCCTTTTTCTTATCGTAAATGCTGTTTTTGTTTTTTCCACTTGATTAGATTGTTCTTGTTTTTTTACTTTTTCAGAGGTTTTTGCTGACTCTGTTTTTCGATTTTTAATAACCGGTTTTTTACGATTAGATGTGACTGGTCCTTTTTTCTCATCGATATACGCACGATTATGGTTTTTTTTCTTTTTTCGGCGCTGAGTTGTCTTTTCTTTTTTACCGCCGATTCTTTCGATGACAAAATACGCACAACCAAAATTGCAATATTCGTAAAGATAGTCTTCCAATGAATCAATTCGCTGATCCGGATGCGCCCGTCGATTATCCGCTCGGAAGAATCCTTTTAAACGTAGTTGTTCATAACCCCAATCTCCTACGATATAATCATATCGGGCTAGTACATCACTGTATCGTTCTCCCAGTTTTTCTGCATTAAATCCTTCACGATAATCGGACACAAGCCGATAATGTCTTTCGCCTACCAAAAAATTACTGTCATCTAACAGCGTCACTACTTCACCTTTGACTTTTTCTGCTTTCGGCTCCTCGACGATTTCTTCCAAAGCAGCTGTCAGTTCTTCTGTGACTGTTGTTTCCTGTTCAGCTGATGATTTTTTCTTAGCAATTTCTGTTTTATGCTCAACGTTCTGCTGTTCATTTTGTTTTGCAGACATGCGTTCACCACCTATCTTTTTTATTATACCTTGTTTTTATTTGATTGGGTAGTGAGCTTTCAAGTAATCTCCTACCACGCTTCGGATAAATTCAGGAAACAAAAATTCATTTTTTCCAACAATTTCGATCGTTGGAAAAAATGGGACAAACATTAGATGATCGACGGTAGTAAAAGTATAATTTTTAGTCGGATCGACTGGCTTATTCTTCCAAAAAACTTGATGGTTAACGGAGTCATACATGATTCCATTATAGACCATCTGTCCAAAAATCTTGCCGCGAAATCCCATTCCCTTCATCGGATAGTTACGTAAAAACTGACGATTTTTTTCTATTTCTAAAACTAAACGAATCAGATCATTTCCACCCAATGTGACATTCAGCAAGTGCATTGGATGTGGCAATGCCGTGTGAAGCTGATCCTGGTTGACCCGACCTTTTGGAATTTCAGTTAAAAACAGACCACTGTTTAATATTGCGGCGTCCGTCTTTCCTCGTTCTTTTACCGCCTCAAGGGCTACTTGGATAAACGAATGCTCACTGAAGATATCTAGGCTTAAAGAAAACGGCAAATCCGCTACTTCTTTTTCTTTTAGCAGCTCATGCCCTTGTTCTAAGTAACCGTTTACCTCTTGTTCATCTTCTGTAAAAGCTGTCATTGTTTCTGTAGGGATGGCTTTGGCCGAATGCTTAAGGATTTTTTTTTCTTCATCGATGGTTAAATGGACTTCTCCTACATATTGACCGTATTTGCCAGCTGCTGCTATTTGGACATCGTTGACTACATGACCTTCTCTGAATAAATGATGGGTGTGCGAACCTAAAATAACATCAATTGCTGGTATTTCTTTTGCAATTTGTAAATCATCTTGAATCCCGAGATGACTCATCAAAACTAAAACATCCACTTGTGGACGTAAATCTTCGACTAATTCCGGCAAAATATCATATGGATTGCGTATGTCCCAGCCATTTGGATTATACGTAAGCGGGAACGGGGCAGTAAATGCAATCAAGCCAATTTTTGTCTGGTGTTTCGTTGTAATGATTTTATACGGTTTCGTCCATATCGGTGGCTGCAACGTATTTTTATCGAACAAGTTATCAAGGATGATATCAAACTCAGCATGATCATATAAGTGGTTTAGATCTTCTTTGGAATTTCCTACGCCTTCATTGTTTCCTATCGTCGCTGCATCATAACCAACTTCATTCATCAGCAAGATATTCGCCTGTCCATTCGTTGCCTCTGATAATGGATGCCAACGATCCACAAAATCACCTAGATCGACTGCAATCGTTGTCGTATTTTCTTTCTTTTCGTTTTCTCGTTTACGCTGATCTAAGAATCTTCTGATCCTTGGCCAATTTTCTAAATGTGAATGCAGATCATTCGTATGTAAAATCACTATTTTTTCCATGTGTCCTCTCGCCTCTCTTTATCTTCATCATACCACAGGCAGCTTTTTCTTCCATTGAAACAAGCTCCATTTCAGAGCTTTTCCTGTCTCGAAGCAAATTACATAAGTATAATATTCGATAAAATAGTCTGGCTAAAAGAACGAAAAACTATTCAGTTTTACAGCCTAATTATTTCTAGAAATAAAAAAAAAAACAGACCCGAAAGTCTGTCGTCGTTTCATTATAATCAGACACATGGCGGAACCTGCTTAGTGCTGCTTCCTTCCAGACCTGACACGCTTCACAAGCCCACCATTGTCCTAGCCTTTCGGCAAAGAATAGTATACCTTATTTTTCATTCGTTGACCAGTCTTTTTTTAATTTCTTTTTTCGCTGACGTAGCTTTCGGAAAAAGTCAGTCAAAACCCTTCCGCATTCGTCTTCTAAAATGCCACCTTCTACATACGCTTGATGGTTGAATCGTTCGTCTTCCAAAAGATTCATCAAAGTGCCGGCTGTTCCGCCTTTCGGGTCATATGCACCGAAATAAACTTCTGCTACACGAGACAAAATCATCGCGCCACTGCACATAGGGCAAGGTTCCAAGGTAACAAAAAGCGACGCATTTTCTAAGCGCCAACTTCCAACTTTTTCACAGGCTTCCTTGATTGCAAACATTTCTGCATGTGTAGTAGCATCTTGTGTCGTTTCTCTAAGGTTATATCCTTTTCCAATCACTTCTCCCTCTAATACAACCACTGCTCCAATCGGAACTTCATGGAGCACTTCTGCTTTTTTTGCTTCTGCCAATGCAAGGCGCATCCATTTTTCTTTATCTACTGCATCAAGATTTGTATTAACCAATTAACCTTCCCTGCCTTTGTTTTTTCTTGTTTTACTTTAGCATATGACAAAAAGGCTGTAACTAACTTTTTTTTCTATGGTAAAATAAATACAAGAGGTGAACAAGATGAAAATGAATAAATTACTTGCTCTTTACCCACAAGCACAGAAAAAAAACTGTCCAGCGTCAGAAGCTGATATCCTTTCTTTTGCAGTTGATGATGCTTTTATTTGGATTAAAAGCGATTCACTATCCCAACAAGAAACTAGTCTTTTGAAAGCGTTATTCCCTATAGTCAGCGATCAAAAAAAACATCCGTGGTATCACTATCTTTTTAAAGATGCTTCTTGCATCCAAGAAAAAAGCTTTCGTTTGATCCAGCTTCACGTCGAATCGAAAGGAGAATTCTTAAAAAAAGAATGGCAAGATACTATTTTGGAATTATTTCGCTATTCTGCTGATTTCTTCTTTTATACAGACACTGATGCTCTCTTGATCGAACAAAAAAATTGTGATTATCTTGATGCTGCTGAGATCAATGGTATTTTTCTATCTTTAGATGCTGATTTTGATACGACAACATCTGTATTCGTTGGTTCTTTTCATTCACCAGGTAGCGACCTTGTCCCTTTGTTTGCTGAAGAAAGAAGAATTTTTTTAACAGAGCAAAACAATCTCTATACTCACAGCCGTACTTTTTCTATGCAAGATGTTGCTTTACATTACTATACAAAAGATGTCATGAAAGATAGTGCGTTGATCAAAAGTTACATAGAACTGATCAAACAAAATGAAATGGAAGAGATCATTCAAGAATTATGGAATGAATTAGGTAATGTCAGCTCTGCTGCAAAAACGCTGTTTCTTCATCGGAATACGCTAAAATATCGAATCGAAAAATTTCAAGAACAATCAGGTTTCAATCTAAAAAAAGCCAATGATTTACTGTTTTGCTACCTTTTATTGATTCATGAGCATGATTAAAGATAAGTTAAAGGGGTTATGACAATAAATTTTGTCACAACCCCTTATTTCAAATGAATAGTGTTCAAAAGCTAGTTTCTCTTACATCATTTTTTCAACAAAATGCATAAGCCGATCTTTTACGTCTTCGGTTGAGTCTTTGATGGAATCACCGTAAACAGAGATTTTCTTTTTTCCTGATTTTATTTTTGCTAACATCCCCATCAAAGAATCCAAGTCACTATCTGACAGATCATCTACGATTTCCATCAATTTTTCATTTCCATCGAATTTGTCGTGGACGAATTTTTTTACTTTTGTCCGAGTAGTCATATGATGGATCTTTTCCATTACTTTTCCCGATACGACGACTGCTGTCGCTACACTGGCAGCGGCTGCTACGCTTAATCCAATTGTTACTTTTGTTGATGTTTTCATAAGTATCAGCTCCTTTTTATCTACTTCAATCATAGCATAGACAAAAAAATAAACGAACTAATCCACTCATCGAAATCAGCGAAATCTTAATCCTTTAGGAAAAAAGTTCTTTACTGTTCCTTTTACTTGTTTACCAAAACCGACAGGTATCTTATCCAATACTAATAAAACCCATCCTTGATCCCCATCACGTTGAAATGTTTCTCCTGCTGTGTAAGATTGCCATTCCTTTTGAGTGATCGACAAACAAGGGATGTTTTCTGTCTTTTTCATAGCAAGTGCTAAGGCATAGCTAGGTTCAAATCGATTCTTTTTGAAATCTCCTAAATGCAAACCTGTACGCATGACTTTCAAACCATCAAGAGAAGGGAGCAACTCAGGAACTTCCCAAAGATGATCGTTGAACACTAAAAGTCTCCCAGTGATTTCATAATGGAAATCCATTGAAAATTCCGTCCAAAGTTTTTCCTGTTCTTTTGTCAATTCTTCTTTCCGTTTCTTACGTACTTTCTTTTCTTTACGTGTTGGGTTTTGTCCATGAAAAGTCAACTTTGCGACAAAATGCCCTTCTCCTTGATTTTCATGAGGCCATATACGTACTGTTTTGTCCAAACCATCTACGCTTCCCCATTCAGGACGTCCTGAACTAACGGTTTGAGACAAAGGGATTTCTTCAATTGTTACTGGATAATTTTCTACAAGCCAGCTAATAATCTCTTCATTTTCTTCTGGTGCAAACGTACAGGTAGAGTAGATCAGCTGCCCTTCATGTTTTAGCATCTTTATTGCTGAAGACAAAATCTCTTGCTGACGTTTTTGACAGTGTAGCGGAGATTCTTCTGTCCACTCTTTTACTGCATTCGGATCTTTTCTGAACATCCCTTCCCCTGAACAAGGCGCATCAACCACGATCCGATCAAAAAAACCGGAAAAATGAGGAACAAGCTCTGCAGGTGCATGATTTGTCACTATTGCGTTCGAAACTCCCCATCGTTCTATATTTTCTGATAGGATCTTCGCGCGTTTCGGAAATATCTCATTTGACACTAACAACCCTTTGCCTCTCATTTGAGCAGCTAATTGGGTCGATTTACCGCCGGGAGCCGCACACAAATCCAACACTTTTTCTCCTGGTTTTGCTGCAGCAGCTGTTCCAACGATCATTGCACTTGGTTCTTGGCTATATTCGTACCCAGCTTGATGGAGGAAAGACTTTCCATTCACAGTGCCAAGAAATCCCTCATTGCTGTAGGGAGCGGGTTGCAATTCTTCGCTATGGTAAGTTTGAACCATAGCCAATCCTGCCGGTTTTAGTGGGTTCCACCGAAATCCTTTTTTTGCGCTTCCTTGCTCAAGTGCGCAAAAAAATTCAGTTGATTCTTCTCCTAAAAGAAGACGATATTTTTTGATAAATTGCTGTGGTAACGTTGTAGCTTCCTCCTTCATTCAAATGTTTCGTTAGACATTTTACAATCTTTTTTACGAAAAATAAAGGTGGCTGATCTACTTTTTCATGTTGCTTCCTAAGATAACTGTTCCTTTAAGATACTTTCCAAGTATTCATCCGTCACCTCATTTTTATCCCAAACAGCGTTCATCGTTTCAAAAAAATCTTGAGAAAAATTATCTGAGCTCAAACTTCCCAATGCATTAAGCCAAAGCAATTCAAGCAACTTTTCCTCTTTGATTTTCGTGTGGCCTTTGATGTATGAGAAAAATGGCCGTTTAAATAGCGAATTCATGTCTAATTCAGATTTTGCAATGATTCCACGGATACTTTCATGGATAGAAAAAAAATCTTTCAGCAAGTAGACTGTGCTTAGAACATCATTGGAATTGCATTCAGCTAAGTATCGTTCAAAGCAAACAGTGATTTCTTCTAATATTTTCTCCTTTAACCCGCTGATCGATTTGAAATGTGTATAAATCGGATATGTAGAACACCCGCAGAAATCCGCCAAATCTCTTGCAGTAATTGATTTCATTCCATATTCTTCCACATATACCATACTTTTGAACAGCAAATATTCTTTACTATAATTTGTTACTCTCCCCATCATTCTTACCTCCGTCCCTCTTCATCTACCCTCTAATAAATAACGTACAAAATTAAAAAAAAAAGTGAAATAATCACTGATAATCTTCATAATCACTTTAGATATATCCATTAAAAATCAAGTATATTTACTTATGATACAAGAAAACCTTGACAAAAAGCCCTATGAAATAAACAATAGAATAAACAAGGTGATAACAAGATTTAAATAACAATATATACAAACAAAAGGCGATACTCTGTAAGAATAACACACACTGAAATGACTTTCCACTCACAGTTTTTGTCTAACTATATACAAAAACAGAATAAAAGGAGGCTATTATATTAATTGAAGCAAGAAAAAAAGAGTTGCTTGTTCTGCACAGGGTCATTCAAAAAAAAAATTGTTCTTTACAGGAATTAGCCAATGAATTGCATATTCCAAAACGAACAATCAAAGAGTTGATTCGGAAAGTAAATTTTTCGCTCAAGCAATTTTTATTGATGGAGGAATTTATTTATTCTAACCATAAAGGAGAGATCTACACCAAAGAAACCGATCAGTCTAAAAAGCTAGCTGTATTTTATAAGTTAAGATTACGCTACCTACAAGAATCCAATCGTTTTAATTATATGATTTGTCAAATTAAGCTAGAATAAAATGCTTCTTGTACATAGCTCAAAAATATTTCGATTGGTGTTCTGTAATTCAATGATTTTCTTGGAATATGATT
>OBXV01000652.1_pt1 | contig 13640 bp, 8 predicted proteins | sample 1495451 | NCBI WGS metagenome assembly OBXV01 (sample SAMEA2580178, study PRJEB22360) | human gut metagenome | biome: human gut; feature: human-associated habitat; material: faeces | place: Denmark | collected 2008/2010
CACTTTATTAACTTATTTTCATATTTATTACAAATTTTCTTCTTCTGTAAGAGAAATTTTTTGATAGAACGATGCTTGTATTTGATACTTCATAGTTTCCACATAATACTGGAACAATTCTTTTTCCGATAGACTCGTTTTCTCACCAAATTGATTTTGCTCTTCTACTGTTAACGGATTTCCTTCTAACACTTGGCTTTCTTGCTCTGCATATTCCACATTCACTTGGTTCCGACTCGTTGGAATTTCTATTTCCTCGCCTAGATAAGAAGTGATTTTTTTTATATAATTTTGTGTCTCTTGAAAGGGTGGCACTCCTCCATACTTTTGAACATTTCCAATGCCAGCGTTATATCCAGCTAGTGTCAATGTTAAATCCCCATCATACCTCTTTAGAAGGCCGCTTAATTCCTTTGCTCCACCCATAATATTCTCTTTTACATCATAAATATTTTGAACACCTAGTTCTTTTGCTGTGGCTGGCATGAGTTGCATAATGCCAACCGCTCCTGCACTAGAAACCACATTGGGATTAAAATCTGATTCCGCTTTTGCAACCGCTTTTAATAAGGATAGAGGAACACCATAGGTTTCTGAGGCTTCTTGAAAATAATCATCCAATGTCCCTTTGCCTGTGCCACTACTCTTTTCTTTTAATACCTGCTCAAAAGAAGTGATATTTTCTCTTTGTCTAAGTGACGTTACTTGATTCGTTTGTTCAATATCTCCATTTGTTCTCTGTATCGATTGTATTACCACTACTCGTTCACCTCTTGTCTTGTTTTTGTACAATAAAAAGATACTTTTTCGTCATAAGATGACAAAAATTCATAGGATCTGATTGTATACCATTTGTTTTTTCCCAAACATTGCGAACAATATTTTCTTCGTCTTTTGGTAGTGTAAAAAAGTGCATCTTAGAAGAAACTAAAGTTCCATATTGTTCGATTTGTTTTTGACATTCTTCATATGGAATCGGGTATACAAAATCTCTTCGATAAATTTCTCTGCGCCCCAGTATGTGAAAAAATTCTAAATAGCTAAATGCATTTTCTAATGAAACTATTAAGTATCCCCCTTCTCTCACTCGCTCCATACTATCTTCTAACATTACCCATGGTTCATTATAAGAGTTTAATGGCTTCCCTAAAATCACATAGTCATAACTTTGCTTTGGAAAGGAAAGACGAAGACCTTCTTCTCGATCACATACTACGGTCCCATTACAAATACTACAGAGATCTTCCCGATATTTACTCTCTTGTACAAAAGCATCTAGTTGCACATCAAACATACCATGCGACCTCAAATGATTTTTTAATTCTAATAAGGGACTTCCACATTTCACATCAATTCCAAGAGCAAAAAACGATTGCTTTCCTTCTATCACTGGACACTCTCTTATGATCTCTTCGCCTTCTACGATAGTATCTTCCCATGAATCGACTTCAAAATACTTCTTTTGAAATTGTTCTCTTCCAAGGTTCAGAGAATAAATAAATTGTTCCTTTTTTTTGTCCTCAAAATTTCGAAAATCATGGTTATGATGAATCCACGTATCTGTCGCTAATATAAGACGATACCCATTTCTCCGCAAACGAAAGGATAGATCATCATCTCCAAAATCATGAAGAAATCCAGCATCAAAAATAGGAAATCCAATACTCATCAATGCTTCTGTTCGAAAAAGACTTCCTAATGTGATCAATCGAAGTCTTTCTTCCCACTTTCTACTATCAGATTGATTATATAACTCAGCTTTTTCTTCCATTTCTTCTATACTGGAAAATGACAAAGAAACTTCTTGAAAATTGCTTACATTGGAACTCACTGGATTGACCATTCCAATCCGTTCATCCGACTCCATACAAGTTAATAGATTTTTCAACCAGTTTGGAGTACAAATTAAATCATTGGCTAAAAAGACTACATAACGTCCAACATCTACGCAACTAAGCCAGCAAAAAGCAAAATTTGTGCCCATAGGTTTTGTAATACAAATAATGCTTTTCTTCTTATAAGGTACTTTTTTAAAATAGTCCAGTGTCCCATCACTAGAACCATTATCAACAAGAATCAATTCATAATCAATTTCTTTTGTATGTTTTAATACACTCTCAACACATTGTTTCGTCTTATCCAAACGATTATAAGCTAGAATGACAATAGAAACAAAAGAATGATTAAGACAACTTTGTTGTCGTTCCATCATCATTTTTCTCGCTCCATAGAGATTTAATCCTGCGGGGATATTCTCTAATTGCTCAGTATCTATATAAATGATTCCCTCTTGTTCTTTCATTCTCTCTTTCTCCTTTCCATTCTCTTGTTTCACGTTTTTTATTTTTTTATTCCTTGCCCCTTATCATAATTCCATTAATTTCCTGTTAAAATCTTTTGTTTTAAACGAAGCAATTCAAGATCGTTTGGCATTAAAGAAAGTAGTTGCATCAAAATTGGCAATGCTACTTCATATTGTCTTTGTGCAATCATTTGTTTGATCTGTATTTTCACTTGTGCTCCAAGCTGTCGAAACTCTTCATTTCCTGCTTTTCGTTTTTCATCATACTCTTTTAGTAAATATTCCATATAACGTTTGATTGTAACTAACATTCTTGGATAACTATCTTTTGCTTTCTTTAAACACTCAATCTGATCAAAACTTTCTTGGCATGACTCCTGATAATAAAGGGCGAAGGCATATTCTCCCTGTAATAAATAGCGGTTTCCTTCCCGTTTCATCTCTTCTTGATATAAATTTTCATAATAATCAATCACCGCTTTTGTATAGCGATCCAGACATTTTTTTAATTCTTCTCCGCTCATTTGTCGATCCAATAAATCTTGCTCTAAAAATCGGAATAAAAGCTGTTGATAGTAAGCGCTATCTTCTCCAAGCAACTGTTTCATGGTCTTACAATATGGTTCATATTCCTCCACTTCTACTAATTTTAAAAGCTCAATTAAGATCAACTGCCATTGTCCCAGATTCATCGTTTTTATCATGTTTTTTATTTCATATCCATAGGTACCTGCTAACCAAATAAGATAGAGACGAACCCGAACTTCTTTGCTCTCTTTTAGCTTTTCATAATAAAAGAGAACTTCTTCTTTTTGTTTTTCTTCATGAGCTTTTAACATTCTTTGTAAAACAAGAAACTCATCGTCATTGCGTACTTCTGTTAAACAATTCCTCAACATTTTTTTCTTATTGAGAGAAACTCCATCTAACAATTCATTTATTTTGCTATAATAACTCTCTAGCATTTTTGGAGTGCCCCACGGAAATAACTGTAAATAAACCAATAACTTTTCACTTTCTTCTAAATAAAGAGCTGCTTGTACTCCTTGATAGCATAATTCTTCTTTTAATCTCATAATCTCATCAACAACAACTAATCCTCTCGTTTGTTGATGGCGAAGTTCTGGATTTCTTTCAAAAATGTAATAATATTCCAAGTATTGATCCAATGCTTCGATGGCTTTTTGATATTCTTTTGCTATTATGTAAAAAGTGACCAATATTCCCCAAAGCTGCATCTTACTTGCTTCTTGTAAGTTTCCATATTCTATAGCCTCTTTAGAAATTACAATTCCTTCATAAACCCCATGTCTTGTATATCTCGTTTTCGCCAGTATTGCATATAGCCATCCATCATTTTGTGGATTTCGATATTCTATTGGTAATAAAAGTCCTTGTCTACAATAAAATTCTATTCTCTCTAATTCTTGAATATTAGCATACTCTTGGACTATCTGTACAATGGTCCCTTGATTATTTGGATTTTTTTCAATCATCTGTAATAGCAACGGAAGATTTCTAGATACTTTTTGGCTACCAATTCCTCGCTTCTTTTGAATATAACCATAATGGTGCACAAAAACTTTCAACTCTTTCATCGGAAAATTAATGACATTATAATGTTCATGAACTTTTCCTTCAAACAAAAGCTCAGCACTTCTTCTTACTAATCTTGCTGAACGAGACTCAAAATAACTTCTCCCTTCCCAATCGCCATAGTTTCTCACTCGATAGGTTGCACTATTGTATTGTTTTTCTTCTCCACTTGTAAAAAATTCCACTAATGGCATTACATCTTCAAACCATTCATCATCATCAATAAATAAAAACCATTCTCCTTTTGCGGCCTTTAACCCCTGATTTCTGGCATTGGCAAAATCATCTATCCATGTATAATCAATAATATGATCCGTATATTGCTCTGCCAATTCCCTTACTTTTGGTTCTTTTCCTGTAATTGTTAAAATTAGCTCACATGGCACTTGTTGTAGCAATGGGACAATAGAATTTAAACACTTCTCAATGGTATTGAGCCGATCCGATAATAAAATAGAAATTGTTAATTTAATATTCATAAGTCTTTCCCTTTCTTATAACAGAGAACAAAGTCAACTATGTATCCTTTGTACGTAGTAATTTTTAACCGATAGGAAATCCAATTTTCTATAAGTTAAAAAAGCCTCTGGAAAACAAGTTTCCAGAGGCTTTCCTAAACATCCATTGGTATCTTCGATTATTGTAATAACTGAAGAACCCCTTGTGGAAGCTGATTTGCCTGTGCAAGCATAGACTGTGCAGCCTGTGTTAAGATATTATTTTTTGTATAATTCATCATTTCTTTTGCCATATCAACATCGCGAATGCGGCTTTCTGCAGCAGATAAGTTTTCAGAGTTAACACTTAAGTTGTTAATTGTATGTTCTAAGCGGTTCTGAGCCGCACCAAGATTACTACGGAACTCAGATACTTTGTCGATGGCACTGTTCAAAGAATCAATCGCAGCTGTTGAACCAGAAACTGTTTTGATATCTATCGCACTAATTCCTAAAGCACTTGCATCCATAGAAGAAAGACCTACTGTAATCACGTCTGCTGTTGAAGGTCCGATCTGGAATGTCTGAGTTCCAGCCGCTAACAGTGTCTGACCATTGAATGTTGTATTCGTTGCAATTCTTGTAATTTCTGAATTTAACGCATCGACTTCTGATTGGATTTTTTTTCTGTCGTTCGCCTCGTAAATACCATTAGCAGACTGTGTTGCAAGCTCTACCATACGGTTTAACATAGAATGTACTTCTGTTAATGCACCTTCTGCTGTCTGAATTAAAGAAACACCATCTTCCGCATTCTTCTGTGCCGTATCAAGACCTGTGATCTGTGATCTCATCTTTTCAGAAATAGAAAGACCAGCCGCATCATCACCTGCACGGTTAATTCTATAACCAGAAGATAATTTCTCTAAGCTCTTAGAAATTGCGTTGTTGTTGCTTGATAACTGTCTGTTTGCATTTAATGCTGCAATGTTGTGTTGAATTCTCATTTTTCTTCCTCCTTGAATCAAACAAAGGGATTTCCTTATCCCTGTTTTTGTTACAAGTAATATATCGGTTAGTTTTTTGATTACTTAACTCTTTTTTTATTTTTTTATGTTAAAATTTCTTAACAGTTTTTCATCCAAATATTCACCGATAAAACACTCACCCTATGCTCTCTCATAGATTATATATAAAGTTATCATTCTAAACCTTTTAAATAATTTTTTAATGTTTCTTTACACTCTTGTCGTTCTTGACCTTCTCCATACAATAAATAATCTAGCATCTGCTCTTTTACAAACAACCACTGTTCCTTCTGATCCAAATTTTGCTCTTCCATTCCTTTCTTTATCATATGATCCGCTTCTTTTATCAGAAGATTCCATCCCTTATCATCAAGAAATTGTTTTTCTAGCTCTGCATTAATCTTTTGAATCAGTTGTGATTCCTTTTCCAGTCCTTCCTCTCTTTTCTTCTGCCAATCAAGATTCTTTTTCTTTCCTACCAACACTGCTTTCGTTGGAGAAAACCGATACTCTTCTCTTTTTTTAAAAAATAGCTGAAAACTACTCTCTAAAAAAGGAGTTTCTTGACTTATTACAATCAAACTTCCTTCTTCTTTCAAAAAAGAAAGGGCTCGTTCTATCATTTGATATGGCGCTTTTGATTGAATAGCACCATTGAGCAAAACAATATCAAAGGCTTCTTTCTCCAAAAGTGCCTCTTCATAATCCGTAGCTAAAAAACTTAAATGTGGCAATACCTTGACTTCTCCCATTCTCCTTAACCATTCTATCTCCATCTGATCGGACATGCAATAAAACGTAGAATCTTTATGAAACTCTCCTAAAATAGAGGCAAACTGATAACTAATCTCTCCATCTTGGCAACCAATTTCCAATACCTTTAACGGCAACGATGTGGAAATCAAATGACGAATTAATAGCAAATTAAGCAATAAAAACTGTTCTATTTCTTCTTCTGGCCTTTCTAATCGTATCTCTTCATTTAATAACTCCTCTACTAGATCAAAAATTGTCCGAATTTCCCCCTGTATGGAGTGCATTGGAATACTACTTTTATTGCCCATCAAATTGGAACAGTTCAATAAACAAGTTTTTTCTCTCCCTCCTTCCCAATAAAAAATTTGATTCTCTAGTACAATTCTCATAGTTTCTTCCCTTTCTATTCTTCCTCTCCAAATAACATCCAATAGAGTCTTGCTACAATTCGCTCCATATCAAATTGTCTTTTTCCATAAGCATAAGAGTTTTCTCCCATTTTACGCAACTGTGGGCTATGACATAATGTTAATAGTATTTGTGAAAATGCCACTGGATCTCCTATCGGTGCGCTCATTCCACATTTCCCATCGTCTATTATTTCTCTATAAGCATCCATTTGTGTTACGGCCACTGCCAATCCGCCAAAATAGGCTTCTGCCATAACATTTGGCATTCCTCCCTCATAAGTCGAAGATAAAGCAAAAATTTTTGCTCTTTGAAACTCTTCATATAAAGCTTCTTTCTCTAATAAAACACCCGTAAATTCTATTCGTTCAACTAATTTCGGGAATTTTTTCCAATACTGTTCTAAAAATGGCTGAAATTCTTCTTCTACACTTCCAACTAATCTCAATTTCCAATCTGGTATTTGATCGGCAATTAAAGCAAATGCTTCTAATAGCACATCCGTTGCCTTTTGCTTAGTTCCAAGCCTTGAAACCGTTAGAATAATATTTTCTTTTTGTTCAAAATTTGGTCTTTTCTTTTCTCCCACCCATGGATAATAACCATTTGGTATATATTCTATTTTCCAAGGCCACTTTCGATTCAAATGTCTTTGTAACGTATAACATGAGGTAGCAATCACATCACATTGTTTCATAAAATTTATAAAATATGGTTTTCTAATTTCCATTCGATCCATCCAAGCACTATTCGCATCTAATGCTAAGTAAACAATCCCATTTGGATTTTGCTGCTTATATGCCGTTGTGATATAAATGCTAATTGGATAAATTCCCCACAAAATGAGACAGTCAATGTTCTTTGCATTTTTCCTTATGTAAGAACAACTTTCTTCTATGTTATTTTTATCCAGAAATTCCATCTGTAAGCCTTTGACATACTGCTCTAAATATGGGTAATCCCCATTTTTTTCACCAACCATAATCGACTCACAATTGTGATTTTTATACAATAAGTATGGAATCAGCCCACAGTCTTTCGTAAGCTGCATATTGTTCCACCCAACCTCTAATGGGGATATGGAAACCACTCTTTTTTTCTTCCTATTTCCTTCTTTTATTTTTCTTTTATTCTTCTTCTTTCCTTTTGGAATGGCATAAAGAACCGTTTCCCAATTCTGTTCTTTATGATAATGTCGAATTTTATATTCATAATTGGGATTCATCGCATCGATTAAACGAGGAATTTCCCATAGATCACTAATAATATGGTATAGGCATATGGTCAACTTAGGGCTTTCTTTTTGAATATGATGCTTTGCCCCTAATAATGCTGGAATTTCAAAACCTTCTACATCCATTTTAATCCATGTCACCGGTTCTTTTAATTGCTCATCCAGTGAAACGATAATTTGTCGCCTGCCTTCTCTTCCTTCTCTCTTCACCTTATCTCCAAGAAAGCTACTAGAAGAGCCTGTTCCATCTAGCCATAACTCTTCTCTTGTTTCTCCTACACCATAAGGAAACAGTTCAATATTTTTCTTATCTTTTATGGCCTCTTTACACTTTTCTATATTTTCTTCTTCTGGTTCAAACACAAATATTTTTTTATATGGAAATCCTTGTTCCAAATAAGACTGTACGGTATCTCCAATAAATCCACCACAGTCAACAAACACTTCTTCTTCATTACAATCGATAATCTCTTTATCAAAATATTGAGGATTTTCCCCATCATAAGCACGCTCTAAAAACATTTGAACTGGTAAAATTCGATATTGAATTAAACTTGTAAATACGAAGCGAGATTTCTCATCTTCTAGCTTTTCATAAAGCCAATCATATTGTTCGCTATTTTTTATTAAATCTAAAAGCACAAATCGATAAGCACCACTTGTTTTCCCTTTTGAATATCCCTCCATTGGTCGTTGCTCTAACACATGGCTTTCTATTTGTAATAATGCAGAAGCCTGTGCAAGTATTTCTTCATAATCATATGATTTTAGCATTTTCGATATTGTTGGATAACTGCTCATCAATTGAACAAACATTTCTCTTTCCATTATTTAACTCCTCAAAATTATAGATTAATTAAAAACTTATCTTATTATACCTATCGACACTTTCCATCATTTCATAAGTATAGCAAGAAGCTCCCCTGTTCATGTCTTATTTTACAGAAACAATAAAAGATAAAAAAATACACTTAGAATCCAAAAGCTCTTTGCTTTTTATTCCAAGTGTATTTTTCTCTATCGTTATTCAGTTTTTAAAATTTCCCCGCTTAGAAAAATCTTTATTTTTTTAACACAAATTCTACCGCTTCTTTTAAATCCATAAAGACATAATCGGCTCCTGCTTGTCTAAATCTCTCAGCAACGGTTTCGCATTTTTCTTTTTTTTCTTCTTCTGAAAGGGCTTCATATTCTTCCTTTGTAAGTCCCATTTCAGAGCTTCCGACAACAACACCCGCCGAAACAACACCTGCATTTTTTCCTTCTTTTATATCAGAAGTCGTATCCCCAATTTTCATGACTTTTCGCACATCGCTTAATCCCAGTTTCTCCATGTTTTTAAAAATCATGTAAGGATAAGGACGCCCTTTTTGATTGGTAGAATCTGGGCTAAACCAGCAGTCTGGCTCATAGCCTTGTTCTTTTGCAATTGGCATTACAATTTCCATCATTTTATCGGTATATCCTGTTGTAGAGCCTACTTTTATTTGGGCATCTCGTAATGCTTTTACCGTCTCTAATGTATCTGGTTTTAATTCCGCATGTTGATCTAATACATGAAATAAGTTTTCCTCAAAACCTTCAAATAATGTTTGGGCATCTTCTTCGGTTGGTTTCTTTCCGTATTTCTCTTCCCAACACTTCTCAATTCTTGGCATTTTTAACATGGTGCGAATGTGATCGATTTTTAACATTCCCATTGGCTCGCGAACTTCTTCCATTGTTGGAGTGATTCCAAATTTCTTAAATCCTTCTACAAATGCCTGTACTGGTGCCATACATCCAAAATCTACGGTTGTCCCTGCCCAATCAAAAATTACTGCTTCAAACTGACTCATTTCTTCGATATCCTTTCTCTTATTCCCAAATTCCTTATTTTTTCTTTTTATTCCACTTTGTTTTCGTATATTAAATGAACATTATTTTCTATCAAGGAATAAAACTATTGTTTATCTAATTTTCACATTGCAATATTCCAATTCGTTATTCGATTATTGATTGTATTTTTCTAAAAATTCTTCGATAATATCGCATACTTTTTCAATATCTTCTTGATAGATTTCTCCGATATTTCCAATACGAAATGTTTCTGCCTCTGTCACTTTTCCAGGATAAATCGCATATCCTCTTTCTTTAATATATTCATACATATCAGCGAATTGAAAATGACATGGTTCTGGATAGAAAAATGTCGTAATAATTGGCCCTTGATGTACAGAATCAATATATGGTTTGATTCCTAATTTTCCGAGTCGTTCAATTAAAAGATGGTTGTTTTCTGTATATCGTTTATTTCTAGCTAGGATTCCACCCTCTTCTTTTAATTCTTCCATGGCTTTTGCAAAGGCTAATACAACATGGGTTGGAGAAGTAAAACGCCATTTTCCATCCACATCCATCGTTTTCCACTGAGCATATAAATCTAAAGAAAGGCTTCTTGCTTTTCCTTCACTGGCAATTAATAACTCCTTTTTTGCAATAATAAAGGCAAACCCTGGTACTCCTTGGATACATTTATTGGCACTGCTAATAATAAAATCAATTCCCCAATCTTTAACCGGAATATCCACACCACCAAAACTGCTCATAGCATCTACAATGAAAACTTTTCCATATTGTTTTGCAACTTTTCCAACGGCTTCCATATCATTTAAAATTCCAGAAGTCGTTTCACTATGTACCATAGCTACATGAGTAATAGCTGGATCTTCTTTTAAAATCTCTTCTACTTTTTTTGCATCTGGCACACAATTATAATGTTCATGATATATAACATAAGGAATTTTTGCATAAGTTACAATATCCTCCATTCTCTCTCCATAAGCACCATTGGCACAAATAAGCACTTTTTCATTTTCTCCAATGACACTTGTAAAAACGGATTCCACTCCAAACGTTCCACTTCCTTGCATAAAAATCGTTGTGTATTCGTCTTCCGATACATGAGCAAGTTCTAATAAGTCTTTCCGAAGCTTTTGTGTAATTTGTTTATAATCATCATCCCATGTACAATGGTCAAAAAGCATTTCTCTTTTGACAGAATCTGTTGTTGTAAGTGGTCCTGGAGTCAATAATTTATATGTTTTCATTGTTTTATCACCTTTCTCTTTTTCCTCTTATCATAAATTAAATATCATTTTTAATTTTTTTATCATTTACAAGACTCGGATAATTCCTGATGTTTCTTTAATAAATCAATTGTCAAAGGCTCTTCAAATACTTTTGGATTTCCTGATAGGTTCTCAGAATCTGTCGTCTCTTCTTCATAAAGAGAGAGCGGATAATAAGATTGTAATTCTTCTCGTCCATTTTCAATCATGCATTGTGCCATCTCCATCGCTTTTGCCTTTGTCTTATCCCCTTTATCGATTACTCCAACCGATTCTGTTAAACTAAAGTTTCCTTCTTTTGGATCCACAAAATCAATTGGTAATCCATCCTTTTTATCTGCCACTACTTGTTGGCGAAGACCAAATCCAATCGCAACTTCTCCTGCTCGTACTTTTTTTAATGGTGCGGAACCAGACTCTTCGATATGATCTCCTGCATTTTCATAAATGCCTTTTAATACTTCTTTTGCTCCATCTTCTCCATAAGAAGATATTAATCCTTGAATTAAAAGCCATGCAGTAGAAGAAGATGCAATGTCCGTTACCGAAATAAATCCTTTATATTCTGGACTCGCTAAATCTTTTAAAGAAGTTGGCATAGGAAGATTATTTTCCTTCATCATTTCCGTATTCACAATAATCGTTCCTTCTTGGGCGGTAATCGGTGCACAATAAGATGGATATTCATCAATGGTTTTTACATCAAACTCTAAATCTTTAAACATTTTATTTTGCTCTTGTGCACTGTCGATATAGAAAGTACTCATTGTTACAAGATCGGCTTCAATATTCGTTCCCTCCGCTAATAACTTTCCGCCTAATTCGGAAGTACCAAATGTCTGAAATAAGTATTGATCTTTATATCCATTTTCATCTAACGCATGTTTCATCGCTTCTACTGCTTCATCATCTGCATTAGAATAAATAACAACTTTATCTCCACTTGCACTATTTCCACAGCCAGACAGTCCTATTGTGGATACTCCTAAAACTAGAGCCATTGTAAGTGCAATTCCGTTTTTTAAACCAAATAATTTTCTTCCCATTGTCTTTAATCTCTCTTTCTTTTCACTTTTTTGAGCAAGCAAGCGAACAAGCCCTTTTACTACTATATTTGTCAATAAAATCAAAAGGGATAATACAAAGATTTCATTGAATTTATTGAAATATTGCAGTTCTTTGATTTTTGTTGTAATCACCATAGTTCTTGCTCCTGCAATAAAAATCAAGGCACTAATGGTTACCATGGCATTGGCGAAATAATACTCAAATACTTCTAATAATGTCTGCAAAGCATTCGGTGTTACCACTCGTATAATCGTCTTTAACCAACTGTCTCCCATAAGCATAGCAGTCGTTTCCCAAGAACGATTCATCTTTGATAACGAATTTTTCATCATCAAATATGGTGTTGAGAAAAAATGAACAATATTACAAATAATCATTAGTAAAAATGTATTTTGCAATGAGGTTCCAGAAAAACTAAATAAGTATGCAATACCGATTACCATTCCTGGAATTGTATTTGTCACAAGTGCTACGCTTTCAATTACCGATTTACACTTTGGTGAAATATCACTTCTTGCCGTTACAAGTGCTGCACTATAAGCAACTATTGTTCCAAAAAAAGCTGTCATAATAGCAACCATAAGAGAATTGAAATAGACACTAGATAAGCTACTATCTGCAAATACTTCTGTCATATGCTCGAATGTAAAATTTGGTCGGTATGGCCACTCCTCTACAAATGGTACGATAAAAATAACGAGGAAAATGGCTAATACACTGACTAAAATAACACCGCTTATTATGGCACAGACTCCATCTCTGAAACGATTATTTCTCAACTCAATATCAGATATTTTATTATAGCGCACATTATATTTTTCCAAGATATGTAAAACTGTTATGCTAATAACGGATGGAATCAACATACAAAAGGCGATAACCGCACCTTTTCCAAAATCAGGAACACTGCCTAACATCTGTGTGTATAAAACACTTGCTACAACCGAATACTTTCCTCCAACAGAAGCTGGAATACCAAAGTCAGTAAAACACAAGAAAAAAGTTTGAATAAAAGATGCTGCTAACGTTCCAAGTAGTGGCCGTAATATTGTAATATTTAACGTCTGAATCGGAGAATCTCCCATGAGACGAGAAACAATCATAAATTTTTTATCAATATATCCCATCGTATTATTAATAAGCATAAAAGACACTGGCAATGTATAGATAATATAGCCAATGAGCAGTCCAGAAAATCCATAAATTTCAAAAAGTTGTCTGCCAAATAACTTTGTTAAAAGTCCTTGTTTTCCAAAGGAATAAATAATGCCAAATCCATATGTAATTGTCGGTAACAACATTGGCAACATGGTCGCTTTTTGAATAAAAGATTTATATTTTCTGCCTAGATTCGTATAGTGAACGGTATAAGCAAGGAAAAAGGCAAAGATTGTTGTAATGACTGCGCTAACGCAGGATACGGCAAAACTATTTCTAAGAGCTTCTAAAAAACCTTTTCCTGAAATTACCTCTTTATAATTTTGAAATGAAATTCCTGTTTGATTACTCACAGCAAACGACTTTACTAATAACAAAATGACAGGAATCGCTAAAAATAGCAAAAACCCAACTGCTAAAGAAGCAAAAATAAATTTACTTTCTTTTCTTTTATTTTTTTCCATTTTATCATACCATCCTATTATGATACTTTTGTTCTTCTGCTTTTTCGAATCTCTTGTTCTGAAAAGAGAGAATAAATAT
>OBXV01000657.1_pt1 | contig 13523 bp, 8 predicted proteins | sample 1495451 | NCBI WGS metagenome assembly OBXV01 (sample SAMEA2580178, study PRJEB22360) | human gut metagenome | biome: human gut; feature: human-associated habitat; material: faeces | place: Denmark | collected 2008/2010
GGTCTGGATGTGGTGGGCGGCACCTACCGGGCCCTTGTGACTGCCGCCGCCGGCGCAGAGGCGGTCTTCAGCGGCGGTGCGTATCAATACCTGGAGGTCGAGGACGGCGGTACGGCAGTGGTGAAGAACTCAGCTGCGTTTGGTGAAGATGTTAAGGTGACTAAAGGTACGCTGACTGTGGAAGGCGGCAGCTTTGGTGCTGCGGTTGCCGTCGAGGGCGACGGAACAATGAATGTGAACGGCGGCAGCTTTACCGGAACCGGCCGCCTTGATAGAGTGACCTATGGCAACGGTGCAAAGGGGACGGTCTCCGGCGGCTCCTTTGCCGAACTTTACTTATATGGGAGCGGCACAGCTTGGCTTGCCGGAGGCAGCTTCACTAAGCTGAGCACAGCCTCTTCCGGCGTGCTCAGCAGCCTGCTGGCGGACGGTGCGGCTTACTACGATCAGAGCGGTAACGCCATATCGGGCAGCGCAGTTTCAGAACTTAACGATGTGACTGTGAAGACCCATGCCCACACTGTGGATGAGCAAACCGGCATTTGCAGTGTCTGTCAGAAGCAGATGGCGGCCTCCCTGACTGCCGGCAATGAAACAAGCTGGTATTTGACCCTTGACGCAGCCATCGCAGCGGCCAATGAGGGAAACGGTGAAAAGACGCTCAAGCTGTATCAGGATGTTACGACAACTGCTCCGTCCTATGAATTGACCCGTGGGCCGGTAACGCTGGACGTGAATGGCAAAAAAGCCCAGGGTGGAACGATCACTGTGAAAGGCATCCAGCTGACAGTCACCGGCGAAGGTACGATCTGGGGTGTGACGGCCAGTGGCAGCAGTGCTGTGGTGAAAAATTCCACGGTCAAGATCAACTATATCACTGCCGAGAACGGCGGCAGACTGGAGCTGGGCGGCGGCTCATACATGGGGCTGACCGTAAAAAACGATGGCAGCAGCGCCAGCCTGAGCGGCGGCACATATAAAAAGATTGAATGGGGCAATTCTTATGTTCCGGCGAATGAATATCTGGCGGATGGATATGGCTATAAAACAAGCGATGGCACATGGAAGGATGGCACTGCCAGCGTAGACAATGTAACTGTCACGCCAGCGCCCATCAAAAGCACAAAGGTCTATCCGAACAGCGAGACGGACTACTCCGGCAGTACCTTCGACGCAAAGGACAGCACCTCTGTGACGCTGACAGTGTCGGTCACATCCGATGAGAGTGCAGGCCTGACCTATACCTGGTACAGATCCATCAATGATGAGTGGCGTTCGCTTACGAATCCTTATATTACGCAAGGCTTGACTGAGAAATATACCGGTGCCGACAGCCAGACGCTCTCCATTACCGAATTGCCCGCAGGCCAGACATTTTCGTATAAAGTCCAGATTGCAACGGGCGACGGCTATAAGTGCTTCAGCAAGCCCTTTACCGTGACCCGGCATCAGCATAGCTGGACGTACACGGCACGCGGCGCGACCATCACCGCCACGCGCCTCACGCGCCAGCCCGCCCACCCCCCCCCGCCACTTGCCAGGCGAGCGGCTGCCCCAATGCAAACGGCGGCAGCGTGACCATTGCGGCCCCCGCCGAGCTGACCTACAACGGTAGCGGCAAGGCCGCCGTGGTGACCGCAAGCGGTGACGATTGGCAGGGTCCGGCGGTGAGTGATATCTCCATTGGCTACATCAAGATGGGCAAGTATGGTCCAGAGACATTGGAAACCGGCGCGCTCCCCACGAATGTCGGCACCTACACCGCCAGCATCACCCTGGGCGAGGGCGACAAGGCTGCCACTGCCAACGTGGAGTATACAATCCAAAGGGCTGACCCGAAGGCAAGCGACTTCACCTTTGCCGCGCCCTCTCCCCTGACCTATGACGGAAACGCCAAGACCGCCACGGTCGAACCGAATACCGGCATCAACGGCATGGGCGCTGTCACGGTGAAGTATTTCAAAAACGGTGCGGAGACTGAACCGAAGGACGCAGGTGACTACACGGTCAAAGTTTCCGTTGCGGAGGGTGCAAACTACAATGCCACGACTGACGACCTGACGACAGACGGCTGGAAGTTTACCATTGGTAAGGCAACGCAGACCATCACCGTTCCCACAGATAAGACCATCGTCAAGGACGATATTGCCGAGGATATTTCCGATTGGGCAACCGTCGCGGGCGTGACCGGTGGTAGCAATCCCGGTACGCTCTCCTATGCGCTGAACGGCCAAGCTCCTGAAGGTGTCAGCCTGACTGGCAATCAACTGACTGTACAGCCGACCTGTACAGCCGCGCAGTTTACCATCAAGGTCACCGCCGCGGAAACGGACAACTACAATGCGGCGGAGGGAACCTTCACCGTGACAGTCGTTGACAAGGCCACTGCCGACGTGACCATCACCGGCCTGCCCCAAACCGTGACTTACGGTCAGAAGTTCACACTGACGGCATCGCAGACCGGTGACACCGGCACGAGCGGAAAGTGGAGCTGGGATTGCAACCAAGAATACTTCAAGCTGGTAGAGTCCAATGCAAATACCAAAACAATCACGCTTCAGGCTATCAAGGCCGGTACGCCCAGCAAGGGCATCACCGCGACCTACGAGAGCGGCACCCATAAGGGCAGCGCGACCGTGAACGCCGTCGTGGAGAAAAAGGAAGTCACCGTTTCCGGCATCACCGCTGAGAACAAAGAGTATGACGGCGGCACCACTGCCACGGTCAACGCCTCCGGCGCGACCATTACTGGCATTGTGAGCGGCGATAGCCTGACCATTACCGCTACTGGCACCTTCGCGGATGCTGATGTGGGCAATGGCAAGGCCGTTAATCTGACTCTGGGCGCTCTGAGCGGTGCCAGTGCCGGCAACTACAAGCTGGCCGCCAGCGGTAATCAGACCACGGCAACAGCGAACATCACGGCAAAGAATGTTTCCATCAGCGTAGCCACCGTCAACGACAAGGACTATGACGGCAATGCCAACGCTACCGTCCCCAGTGTGACCATCACCGGTGTCAGCAGCGCACTGAGCATGGGAACGGACTTCGATGTTACCTCTGCTACATTCCCCGATGCTGACGCGGACACCGCCAATGTGGATGTGACCATCAATGTTGCATTGAAGGGCACTGCGGCAAACAACTACAACCTGACCAACGGCATGGGTTATGTTGTGACCAGCGCCGCGAAGATCAACAAGGCTACTTACAGTGACTCCGCTCCCACCAAGACGGTGAATATTCTGAAGAACTATGCCGGTGTACAGACAGGTACGCTGACGGCAGCCGATTTCTTCACCACCGCTCCTGCCGAGGCGAAGATCACAAATGCGGTTCCGAATGCTGACTCCAGCAACATGATGAGCAACGCGGGCGCAGATGCATCCGGCAATTTCACCTACGCCAGCCAGACGAGCATCACGGCTGCATCGAATGAGAACTGGACCATCACCATCAGCAGCAAGAACTATACGGACATCACCGCTACGCTGACCTTCAAGCTCGTGGATAAGACCGACGCAGGCGTGACCATCAGCAGTGTTCCCGCCAGCAAGACCTATGGCGAAAGCTTTACGCTGACTGCCTCTGTGACCGATGCGGGCACCGGCACCGGCAGCTGGACTTGGACTTCCAACGATCCCAGTGTACTGCAAGTGACTGGAACCGGCGCGTCTGCCACGGTCAAGGCGCTGAAGGCGGGTTCGGCAACGATCTCCGCAAAGTATGAGTCCGACACCACCATGGGCGAGCAGACCACAGCTCCTATTACTGTAGGCAAGCGCGTCATCACAGTAACTGCCGACAACAAGAGCATGACCGTGAACGGAACACTCCCCACCTTCACCGTGACCTACGGCAATCTGCCTTCCGGCGTTCAGGCGGCGGACATCTTTGGAACCCTGGCCAGTGCCTCCACCACCACCGATGGTAAGACTACCGGCAGCTTCGACATTACGGTCACCACACCTGTTCTCAAGGCTGAAGCGGGGGCTAATTATGAAGTCGGTGCAGTTACCAAGGGTACCCTGACTGTCAATCCTCGTTCCTCCTCCGGCGGCGGTGGCGGCAGCTCTGTCTCCACCTACAGCGTGACGGTCGGCAAGACCGAGAACGGCTCTGTTTCCGTCAGCCCCAAGTCCGCCTCCAAGGGCGACACGGTGACCATCACGGTCACGCCTGACAAGGGTTATGTTCTGGAAACTCTGACGGTTTTGGACAAGAACGACAAGGAGATCAAGCTCACCGAGGAAAATGGCAAGTACACCTTCACCATGCCTGTGGGCAAGGTCGAGGTCAAGGTCACTTTCATGGACGACAACACCATGCTGAACTACTTCGTAGACGTCAAGGTCGGCGATTACTTCTATGACGCAGTTCTTTGGGCGGCGGAGAAGGGCATCACCTCCGGCACAGACGCCACACACTTCAGCCCCAACGCCGCCTGCACCCGCGCGCAGATCGTTACCTTCCTGTGGCGTGCAGCAGGCAGTCCTGAGCCGAAGAACATGAGCAGCTTCACGGATGTTCCGGCTGACAGCTACTACGCCAAGGCGGTGGCCTGGGCCGTGAAGAACGGCATCACCGGCGGCACCGGCGACGGGAAGTTCTCCCCAGACGCCCCCTGCACCCGGGCGCAGATGGCCACTTTCTTGTGGCGGGCCAACGGCTCCCCCAAGGTTACGGGAACAACGCCCTTCTCTGATGTGAGCGCCGGAACCTACTACTGCAATGCAGTGCTGTGGGCCTATGAGCAGAACATCACCAATGGCACCGGCGGCGGGAAGTTCTCCCCCGATGCGCCCTGCACCCGGGCGCAGATGGTGCAGATGCTGAAAAACGCTTCGGACGCAGCGTAATACCCGGATCATCGACGGGGCGGGCCAGCCCGCCTCGCCGGTTTGATGAAAGCTCATTGGCAAGGGGGGGTCCCCCTTGCCCCCGGAGGGTCCCCTCCGGGGGCAGATCCCTCTTGTCCCACGATTTTTATAACGGAGGCGATCTGATGAAAAAAAGAATGTTCAGCCTGTTCCTCGCCCTGGCACTATGCTTAAGCCTGCTGCCCGCGACAGCATGGGCCGCAGGAGAAACGGTACCCAGTAACGTAACGCTTGCCGGTACAGCTTTGGAAAGCGGCAAGTCTTACGTTGCGACAGTTGATGGGATCACCGAGAAAACCGGCGAATCTGTCGAAACGAACTACCTGACCTACGACAACGGCACGCTGACCGTTTTCGGAACGGTGGAGGTAAGCTGCGGCGAGTCAGCCGGCCTGAGCTTTTATAGCGGCACCCTGACCCTGGCCGGAGACGGTGATCTCACCATTGCGGCCTCCGGCAGCAACAGCGCGGTGTCCGGTAATCCATACAGCACCCTGACCGCAGTGAACTTTTCCGGCGACCTCACCCTGGGCAGCGTAAATGCCCCGGCAGTCCAGAATGTGGTGCTGAATCTGACCACCGGGGGAGATATCTTGATCTCTTCCGCCAAGAACAGTGCCGTGAATACCCCCCAAAACCCCGTTACGCTTGCAGGTAAGACGGTGACCATCAAGGGAACAGATGAGACAACAGAGGCTTCGCCAGCGAACGTCTCAACGGTGACCGCCCCAAAACTGAATGTGACCGCCGAAGATGGTGTGACCATCACCGGCAGCAGCGACTATCTCCCGCTGATTGCAGACGACAGCAACAACGAGTGCGCCGTCACCCTCAACGCTGGAGGAGATGTGAAAATCGTCAACAAGGGCGGCATGGCGGTATACGGCCCACTGACCGTGGAATCTGCGCATAATGTGACGATTGGAGGCGGCGGAGAAAGCCTACTCTATTCCGCAAACGGCGTCCACCGCATCAACGCCAGCAGAACAGTGAAGATGGAGAGCAGCGGCATCGTGTGTTCCGGCACTGATGCCAACGGTCTGACCATCACCGGCGTGGAGACGGTGGACATCGCCGGTGAGAGCACTTCTGCCCCTGTGGTCACGGGCATGACCCTGAACGAATGCGGTACGGCGACTGTCACCCGATTGCAGTATGCTGATACTATGGCTCCCATCGCGTACACAGTTACTTCCGATATTCCGGTGCTGCTGCGCAATGGATCAAATGACATCGAACCGCAACTTCTGTGGGACGGCGAATACTACCAAAAGGCCGCCGTCGAGGATGTGTATATGGAGCCCAGTTCCGAGGCTGCTGTCTATTACGAGGCAGGGGATGGCTATGTGATGTTCTCCAAGACAAGCGGCAGTGTCGAAACCGGAACCGCCAACGCCGTTTTGTTGAACGCCAGCAGCACTGCCCCTATTGCCGGGAATCTAGCCGAGGTGAAAGTCATTGGGGAGAATTCCCTGGATGAAATTCAGTCCCTGGATGAGGTTGGCACAAAGGTGTCTTTCACCGGAAACGGCACACTGCACACGTTTTTTGGCGGCAGCGTGGAACCGGAGATTGCGGACAGCGTTGCGTTCCACGGCCTGGTCTGTGTGATGACAACAGAGGCATCGCAAGAGCAGGGAAAACTCAGCATATCCATGAACTTTACCGCCTACGGGACCAGCGATCTTCCCCCAATCGTGTGGGAATCAGAAGAAGATCCGGGCAGCTTCGTTGTGGGGACAGTGTCCAGCAAAGAGGCAATCGTGACGATTCGTCTGACCGTTTCCGAAGGGGCGACGCTGACTATTCCGGAGGAGGTGCCGCTGAAGATTGAAAAGAGTGAAGAAATATCCTGTTTGACCAACCACGGCACCCTGATTAACAACAGCACCGTTTCACTGCCCGATGCCACGCCTGCTGATATAAAGGGGCTGCGTCTGACCGGCTCCGGTCTGGTACAGGTGCCAAGCGGTACGGGCATTACATACTACACCAATGAGGGTGTGGAACTTGGGAATCACAAGATGGAGGATCTTGACCTGAGCGGCACCAACGCAGATCAGGGCAGTCTGGAAACCGACGGCTACCACTGGGACGCGGACGCAAAGACCCTGACCCTGAACGGTCTGGCGCTGACCGGAACGCTGACCCTGCCGGATGCAAGCGGCAGGGAAATCAAAATCGTTATGAGCAAGGAGAGCCTTGTAAACTCGGTTTCTGTAAGCGGCAACTATCGTCCAACGGTACAGATCACCGGCTCCGCGCCGCTGACTGTCCAAAGCATAAGCGGCGATATGAGCCTCACCGTGGCACAGGGCGCGGTGCTGAACGCCATGGAGAGCATCAACATCGGAGCCTCCGGCAACACGGATTCCATTATCACCGTCAACGGCACGCTGACGGTCAAGGGCGATAGCGGCATCCGCTGTGGGCAGATGGTCATTGGCGCTGATGGCACGGTGAATATCTCCGGTGCGCGTGGCGTTGCGGTATTCGGTGTGAATGGCAGCAGCTCCGGCACCGAGCATAAGGGCGCTTTCCAAATTGCAAACGGTGGCACCTTCACCGCCGACTGCACCGATTACAATGTGGTGGTGTTTACCGGAGGTGCAGAGGTGACCAAAGAGAATGCGGAAACGTACCTTGTCCTTCCGGACAACTACCTGCCCGCAGGTTATTCCATTCGGGTGGTCACCGGTGAAAGCGGCGGTAATACACACTATGCCGTCACCGTGGCGCAGAAGGATGCGGATTTGACGCTGGTTTCGGAACACATCACCGGCGCGGGCGGAAAGATGGAATTGAAGTACCAGCCCACACCGACTCCTGACCCTGAACCGACCCCCGACCCCGATCCCATGCCTGGCGGCGGCTCGGATGACAGTGAGCCCAGCTATTCCATCCTCCTCACTGAAACAAAGGGCGGCGTTCTGGCCGTCCGGTACAAATATGCTTCCAAGGGCGACACCGTGACCATCACGGTAACGCCGGACGCCGGCTATGAACTGGATACGCTAACCGCAGCCGACAAAAACGGTAAGGAACTGGCGTTGACGGACAAGGGCGATGGCAAGTACACCTTCACCATGCCCGGCAGCAAGGTCACGGTGACAGCCAGGTTCAAGCAGACCGACACTGGGACGGAGAACCCGTTCACCGACATTTCCAAGAACGATTACTTCTACGACGCAGTGCTGTGGGCCGTGGAAGAGGGGGTCACAGGCGGCACCGGTGGCGGAAAATTCTCCCCCAATGCCCCCTGCACCCGGGCCCAGATGGTGACCTTCCTCTGGCGGGCCAGCGGCTCCCCCGAGATTGGCACGGCCAATCCCTTCTCCGATGTAAGTTCCGATGCCTACTACTACGACGCGGTGCTGTGGGCTGCGGAACAGGGCATCACCGGCGGAACCGGCAACGGGAAATTCTCCCCAGATGCCCCCTGCACCCGAGCCCAGATGGCCACTTTCTTGTGGCGGGTCGCCGGTTCGCCTACCCCTGAAAGCGGCGAAAACATCTTTGCGGATGTGCCCGCAGACAGCTGGTACGCCCAAGCCGTCCAGTGGGCGTATGGGCAAAAGATCACCAACGGCACTGGCGGCGGGAAATTCTCTCCCGATGCCATCTGCACCCGGGCACAGATGGTGCAGATGCTGAAAATTTCGAACCAGGAATTTCATGTTGCGAAGTGAAGAGATAAGTGATGGTATGCAGAACGAGTCAAAATGGATCTGCTGTCCCCAGTGTGGCAGCAAAACGAGAGTCAAAGTTTATGAAGAAACCGTTCTGATAAAATTTCCGCTTTACTGTCAAAAATGCAAAAAAGAGTACTGGGTCAATGTAGTAAAACTGAAGATGGTATTAAGCGACGAGCCAGATACTTAAAGTACAGAGCCTGCTTTTCCCCAAAGAAAGGGGATCAGCAGGCTCTGTTTTTGTTTTATGTAGTTTCTACCCAATTTCGATGGCATCCTTTGCCCGGAGTGCGGCAATGACGGATTCCACCACCGGGATCAGTGCTTCGGCCTCCTGTTCACTGCACTCCTCTACCATCAGTCGAAGCTACTGGAACATAGGGGCATCCCGCTCCAATTCCGGGTTGAAGATGGTTCTGGCATCAACACGGAGAGTTCGGATTAGAGGAAACAGCACCTCCATTTTCGGATTTGCCTTGTAATTTTCAATATTCATCACGGTCCGCACATCAATATCAGCCATTTCCGCAACTTGAAGCTGTGTCAGGCCGCGCTGATACCGTGTACTTTTTACCGCATTTCCCAATGGGTAGGAGAAGTCGTACATCGCAATTCACCTCAAAGATATTTTACAATACATCTTTTTACAGTTGAATGCGATGTAATTCTCTTGTTTGATGTAACACAATACACCATTTAACAAACATGATATCCGACAAACTGAATCATATAATCGGTAAGGCAGCCGCATTTGCCGACTACCAAATGATTTAAAGGGGGGGGATGCTGGCTGTCTGTGTGCCGGCCGCATGAGCGGAAGGAGAAATGCGACATGGCAGATGCCAATCGCCGCATTAAGTTGTTCCGTCTGATCAAGCCAAGCCACACTGCTTTCAGGGCAGCACGGGGGAAAAGAACAAAAAGTTGCCGAGGCAAGCAGGTTGGTCATACAAAAAAGGAGGATAAACCTCCACCTGCAGCCTCAGGATTCCCCCGTGGACTTCTTAATGCAGATTTAATCAGGATTTCTGAATTCCTGTCATTTTACATAGACGGAAGCTATATTGCTTGTTATGGTTTCCGGATAAGGTGCCGCGGCCCTCCTTTTCTGACATTTGGCTTTCCAAATGTTTAGAAAAGGAGGAACAGCGCAATGCTGATCAAAATAGCGAAAAATGGCATCGAATCTGAGTGGTTTCAGCTAACTAAGAAGCACCACCGCACATTGCTGTTGGAGAAACCAGATGTTGTGTTTGTCCATATTGATTCTCTTTATCCCAAGAGTCCAGAAAGCGGGCAGATTGTTGAATTGAGTTTTCCTTGCTTCAACCTCCTGGCTCGCGAATTCGTTTTGGAGGAAAATAGGCAGGAAAAACAAAATGAACGTCATCAAGACTACAGAGCCGTGGAAGATATCAACCCAAGGGAGAATGGTGCGCTAATGACATCGCTGGAGGAAATATATCTTAGGCAGGAGATTAAACGCATTCTTAATGGGCCATCCAATGTCCTAACTGATCTCCAGCAACGCAGGCTACGACTCTTTTTGGATGGATATACCCTGACACGGATTGGAGAGATAGAGGGGATTTCCCATACTGCAGCCAGAAAATCTGTTTTCTCTGCAATAGAGAAAATAAAAAAACACTTTGAATGATGGTTTCAAAAAGGCGCTTTTCTGTCGGATTAAGTGAGAGGAAAACATATCCTCATTGAACTTTGAAAAACACCGCCAGGAGGCGGTCATATCCGGCAGCTTGGATACGTCCGCTGGCGAGAGGCCCCCGAGAGGGAGGCTGCAGCGACATTGGAGGATGCGCCAAGACCATCTGTGCGGGAAGCCCCCGCATCAAAGACGGCCAAATAAGGTGCAGAGCGGTTCCCATCCGTCCATAAAACAGCCTGTGGCGGGCTGTTTCGCATTGCGGCAGGACTCCGCGGGAGTCCTGCCCGACCCTCGCCGGCAATCCAGTAATGATACTCCTGTCCAGCCACAGCCACAAGCAGTGGGGGCAGCTCGGAGAGATCCTCGGAGGGGTGAGATTCCCGTGACGCGCGCCCGCGCGGTCCAAGCCTGCCGCCTACGGCTCGGGAAGTAGTGTCGAATAGGGCCATCATTGGAAACGCAAATGTCAGAAACGGCGGGGGCCGCCCTGAAGGGTATCGCAATGCTACCACACATCGTGGAGCGGCCCCCGCTTGTTTTCATACACGACTGAAAAACGAATGAAGGATTGGCTGTGCGCCGGAGCTTATCTCTGGCGCACCATCATGGGAGGCATAAAGCTTATGGCGGAAAAGAAGAAAGCATGGCTGTATCTGAAAGCCAGGACCGATGAAGACCTGAAGGCCCAGAAGTCGCTTTTGCTGGAGTACGCAGATAAAGCAGGATATGAGGTGACGGAGGTTGCCGCTGACTATTCCCCGAGCCAGAGTAGCCTGAAGTATGTGCGTCTTGGCGCGGCGAAGCATGACTTTGAGGTCCTGCTAATTTCTTCGTGGAATCGGCTGGGGAGAGACCTTTCAGAAACACTTGATACGATGACAGAACTGAAGAATCAAAACATAGCGGTGCAAAGTGTCAAAGAGAAGAACTTGTCTCTTGATCGGGTTCTTTCCATAGCGCGCTTTGCAGCCGCGATGCAGATCCCCGATGAAACACTGCCCGAAGAACTGGATGAGACTCCCTTCGAGGACCAGGAAGAATCAGAAGGGTTAGATATGACGCAATCCTTCTGAAAAAAACTGCCTGGTCTCTCTTTGGATGAAGAAGCCTGATTGGGAGGAAAAGATCATGAACGCGAATGTAAACTACATTGGTATGGTAAACCTGCTGTGTGCCTTGCGGGACGCCAGTATTATCAGCGAAGCGGAGGCGCGGAAGATCGCCGCGCGGCTCCGGGTAGAAACAGGAGCGGACGTCATATATTCGCCTCAATAGTTGTTGCATTTGAGTATAGCTTTTCAGAGAAAGTTAGGGTATTGTGTGTGGCTGAACAGAGGTGATTTAGATGAACGGACAGACAGCAATCAGTGGTTCCCTCGCATTGGACAAGGTCCCCAGTGTGATCACGATCCCAGCCTCCGGGCCGGTCCGGACCCGGAAACTGCGTGTGGCAGCTTACGCTCGTGTCAGTTCCAACTCTGAGGACCAGCTCCACTCCTTTGCCGCACAGAATGCCTACTACACAGAACTCATCACCGGCAACCCGGAATGGGAGTTCGTGGACGTATATGCGGATGAGGGGATCACCGGGACCTCCGCGGAGAAACGGGATGACTTCCAGCGGCTCCTGAAAGACTGCCGCAGAGGCCGCATCGACAAGGTCCTGACAAAATCCACCGCTCGGTTCGCGCGAAACACCAGCGAGAGCCTGATAGCGGTCCGGGAGCTGAGGGACTTGGAGGTCGGGGTCTGCTTCGAGGAGCAGGGCATCGATACCGCCCAGATGTCCGGCGAGCTGCTGACAGCTATCTTCTCCATGATAGCCCAGAAAGAGAGTGAAGCTATCTCTGAAAATATCCGCTGGACCTACCAGAAGAAAATGAAAAAGGGCAGCTTCATCACCTGTAAGGCCCCGTTTGGATACCGCCTGGTCAAAGGAGAGCTGGAGATCATCGAGGCGGAGGCCCAAATCATCCGTCTGATCTTCCAAAGATACCTCAATGGCAACAGCATGGAGGACATCGCAAAAGAGATCACGCGGTACGGGATCCCCACAAGAGATAAGACCCCATACTGGCAGACGACGTCGATCCAATATGTCCTCCACAATGAGAAATACGCGGGTGACTCGCTGGCACAAAAGACCTATACCACCCGAACACTGCCCCACAGGAAGAAGCGAAATCAAGGTGAGTATGATCAATATTTCGTACCGGGCAGCCATCCGGCCATCGTTGACCGGGAGGTGTTTGACCGGGCACAGGCACTGCTGAAGCAGAAAGGCGCTGTGATCCACCCAAAGTCCGGAGTCACATACCCATGGACCGGCACCGTTGTCTGCGGAGCCTGCGGTTCCATATTCAAGCGAAAAAAGTGCCGGGAGTCCGCCTATTGGACCTGTAGGCTCCACGATAAGACGCCCGACAAATGTCAGATCACGCAGATCCCGGAATCTGAATTTGAACATGCCTTCCTCCGCCTGTATTACAAGCTGCGGCGTCATGGAATGCCAGTCCTCTCCCAACTGCTTACAGACCTCCAGACAGCCCAAAACGGGAAGCTGCTCTGGAGCCTGGACGTCGTGGAACTGAACAAACAAATAGCGGATATCGTCCGTCAGGAGCGACTACTGGCCGAGCTGAAGCAGCAGGGCCTTGTCGATCCTGACATTTATATTACCCGGAGCAACACGCTGGCTGAACAGCTCCGCACCGCCAAATTGGAAAAGGAACGGTTTCTGGAGTCCGAGGAGGACCAGACCATCCAGCAGACTCAAGTCCTGCTGGAGATATTGGAGACCGGGCCGGAATTTCTGGAGGCGTTCGATGAGGAGCTGTTCAGCGAGCTGGTTGCAAAGATCATCGTGGAGAATAACGAATGCCTGCGGTTCCGGCTGATCAATGGGCTGGAGCTGACAGAGCCTATTGAGAGGACGGTGCGCTGATGGCGAACAACCGAAAGCTGCCCTTCGGATACCGGATGGAGTTTGGAGAGTACACTCCCCATCCGGCAGAGGCGGAAACAGTCCGCTGGATCTACCAGACCTATCTGGCCGGGGCGTCCTATCAGGAACTGGTGAAAGCACTCCAAGAGCGGGGAGTTGCCTATGACGAGGGTAAACTGTGGAACAAAAATATGGTGGCCCGCATCCTGGAGGACAAGAGATACGTCGGGACAGACCGGTACCCGGCCATACTCCCGGAGGAACAGCACCGCGGCGCACGGGAGCGCCGCAGGGACCGGGCGGTCCCGGTCAGGAAAACGCCGGCACAGATGGAACTGCGG